>Ga0115004_10001126_pt1 | contig 21618 bp, 38 predicted proteins | sample ArcticOcean_MG_C_10_FD_88737 | JGI IMG/M metagenome (GOLD analysis project Ga0115004, IMG submission 88737) | Marine microbial communities from western Arctic Ocean - ArcticOcean_MG_CB11_90 | ecosystem: Environmental > Aquatic > Marine > Oceanic | place: Arctic Ocean: Canada Basin | collected... | reverse complement strand
CTGCTTTTTTTTGTGCTAAAATAATTGCCTTTTTCAGTTGATTAACTATGCTGGTGGCATTACCAGAAGAATCATATATTTGCCTGTAAAGTGTATACAAAGGATTATCGTCTTTACCATAATACCCTACTTTTAATATTTTTAATAATTCTTTAACAGCACCAGAACGTGGATTTTCGATAAAAAACTCCTCATGTTCTCCTTGTTCGGTAAGTCCATATTGATTATCGTAATACCACCACGAGAAAAACTCCATTGTTGGTTCACTGTGAATATCTTTTGCATCATATAACTTAACTGACCATCCTCTCTGCTGTGCTTCTACTTCCCATTCAGCATCTTTAGCATAATACCTATTTCTCATTAGATACCTATCATTTCCGAAATAGATTTCTGTGACCTCATCTTCTTCTTTCATGAAATCACATCAAACGTGCTTTTTTCATGGCATCAAAAAAGGGAGTAATTTGATCTACTTTGATATTTGTAATTGGGTCTTCAAACTTCCATAATGTCGCCATCTTATGGCCAGATGAGACTTCCATAAACACTTCCACCTTCTCAACATTTTTATAATCTAATCGTGCTTGGATTTGATTGTTAGTTCTTGGAGTTGCTGCGGCAAGGACATTATAATGCATATCTGTAGTATCGTATTGCACCCAATTAGAAACTGTTTGTAGACATATAGTTGATTTCATAGCCTTCTGTCTTTTGAAACGATATTGGCTCGTTTGTTTTTGTTCATTGGCGTGTATTAGTGGAGAATGAGTAAACCAGTTACGTTTTCCAGAAGAATTACCAAATGGTTGGTTAATCATACTAAGATATTACTTGCCCGACTACTTATATTTTGCTATGTATGATTTTATGCGATCTGTAATTTGGTAATGGTGATTAACTCCATTTCCTAAAACACCTGAGGCTGCTAAAAATGCAATTATACTCAGGTATGGAGTTTTAGATGTGGTTTCGATTAGGGGGTCCTCGGTTTTTACCATAGCAGGTTCAGGAGAACTATTAGTAAACATAGATCGGGTAGAATATTCACACGATCCATCATCTTCGGTAGCATCAGGATTATAATTGATAGCATCTACTCGCATACAACCAGTTACTTCGCACTCATTCATGTCGTGAACATAATCAAGTTCCGCATAATCATTATGTTCCTCTTCGGTATTAGCAATATACTCTATACCAGTTTTACAATCATACATTGAATGTGCATAATCGTTTGTTGTTTCAACAGATCCCGGTGTGCACACTCTACGATCTTCTATTGTAAATCCAGCATTCCCAGACTCATCCTCGGGAAAAGAATAATAATGGGCATCCGATCCAGCGTCTTTCATAGAAGTCACTCTGGACTTTACTAAATCCTCTAAGTTTGCATAACACTCATCAGGTGTTCCTTTGTTACGAAAAGTCTGAGTGCGGATCTGGCCATAGTCTGACCAATCTACGCTTCCGCAACTACTCCAATCTGTGAACTCACTCTTATCGTAATTACACTCTTCATCACTTCTAAATGGCAGGGAGTAATTGTCAAAAGTATTGTGTCCAAACATATTTATTCCTCCGCTGACCATTGTTCTGATAATTTTTGATAACGCTTAACTGCATTCAAGAAACTGATTTCTGAATCGGCTTCCTCATTATCTGCGAAAAGATCCTCAGTTATTTCTGCGGCGTTTTCTTTTATTAGGGATTCTACTTCTTGAGGTAGCATTGTCATAGCAGTATATCGAACAAGTCTTTCTTGGAACTCAATAGTGGTGCTATCATCTTCAGTATCGTCGGGAACATCAATAGGCTCTTCTAAAATATGTTCATAGTATTCCCGAGGAGTCATCCAAGACATATCAAGATTATCAAGAGTCATATCAGTATCATCTGGTAATGCTGCATCCATAGCATCTATTTTTAAAGATTGAAGATCATTGTAAAGTTTAAATCGATTGTTCGGATTATCTCCGCCATAAAGGTTTAAAAGTTCTGAGATAGCAGGGACAGATGTTTGTAGGCTTTCCCGTAGTTCATTTATAGATTCAGATCGGACGGGTTTTTGCCATCGTCCTAAGGAATCACGAGGTAGTAACTTCCACTCATCGGCTTCAAAATCTTTTAGGGATTTCTGATCTGGGTGTGGTAACTTAGTAAGTCTGAGGGGTGTGGGTGCATATCTCTTGGCTTTATCTCTGACATTGGCAAGTGCCTTTGACAACTGTCCTTTAGGATCGCCTCCCCAGTTTTCCGCATTCATTGGTTTGGTAATATAATTTGAACCACATTTAAAACAAGAACAATAACTTCCGAAACCCGTATCTGAGTTATGTTGATACATCATAGTTCCGCAGTCTGGACAAGGATAACTACAACCCCTTTCTGCATTCATAGTAGCAGACTTTTTCTTAGCCCAGTTTACTCCAGAAGTTCCGCCCCAAAGATTCCATGCGATAGTTCCTGCAGTGGGTCCACCATCAGGCATCTTCTTTTCGGGTCTATTGTTTTGGCGATGACGATTAAATGCTGACATTCGACGAACATCATGACGACTTACCGATCCTGATGATATCTTACGGGCACGGGTAACTCCTGAATCAATGCCTTGAGATTTGGCCTCTGAAGGGGACATGCCTCCACGACCCCATTCTTTTCTTTGGGACAATCCCTTTTTGGCTGCCGCAACTGCTGATGCAGGTGGTTTGTATGATTCTGCTCTTTTGATATGGGCATTCCTGTGTCCATTAAGACCACGGAATGAATCAAACTGCTTTCCGCAGATCTCACAAGAAACCACCATACTTATTATTAAACTGGCCGACTACTTATATTTATGGCTCTATAAGATGCTGGTGAAGATCCCACCAATGATCATAATAATGGTAAATTGGGATAAAGGCAACCATGGAATAAAGTGTGAGTGGTCCCATAGATGTTAAATAATCAAGACCTGTTAACCAACACCAAAATAATGCAAATGGTTGAAATGCTACGGTCCCATAAATAGGTCTAATAAAAGATTTTACCCAAATCTTCAAGCCAAGACCCCCTTGTCTTCAAGACCCATGAAGGGTAAGATAGCAAGTTCCTTGCCCTTGGATTCAACCATAATGTCAAGATTAAGGTCATAGGTGTCAGGTAAAGCATTGATAAGAGTGGAATGGGCGGGGGTTGGATCGCCAGAGTTATCGTGCACCTCACGAGACTCAGAATAGTGAACAGTAGGAACAATGTTAGCAGGCCAAGTGCTTATAGCCAACTCTAAAGCCGCTTGCTCGGAAAGGTTTCCAGTGCAAAACTGATGATGGTGATAATCGAAAACAATAGGAATGCCAATAACAGAATAAACGCCGTCATATAGATCTTGAACGGAATACATTGAAGCCCGATCGTCGTTTTCTACTGTCAGGCGAGCCTGAGTAGTAGAACCCAAACGACCAAAATTAGTGGTAAAACGCTGCATGGCAGATTCCTTGTCGCCGTAAGCACCGCCAACGTGAATGTTAATCTTGGTGTTGTGATCGGCAGGAAGTCCAAGCGTATCAAAAATATGAGCGTGGGAATCGAGGTCCATAATAGCCTTGTCTACAACCTCTGGCTTTGGTGATGCTAAAACATTGTAAGGGCCGGGGTGAGTGGATAGACGGTGTCCGTTATCGAGAACATATGCGCCTATCCGCTGCATGATAGCAACAATAGATGTGCCGTCTGGCAGAAACTCGTCAAGATCCTCGATACGATAATTAAACTCAGGATGTGACATAAATGGAAACATATCTGAGGAAAGTCTATAAAGAGTGATACCATGAGCGTGATTCCAATGAATAATTGCCTCAAGGTCAATAGCATTACGGTGAGCAAGTAAAGCAATATATGGCAATCCATCTCGACGAGCAGTAGCCAAGATTAAAGAACGGTTGGTAGTAACTTTGCTGTGTTTGGGTCTGACGTCGGGACCACCAAGGGTCATGTTAATGCAAGCGTAGCCAAGTCGGGACATAATATATATTCGGTGCTGTTACCCTTATAAGGATTGCGTCCAAGATTTTGTGAGTGGTGGGTTCTCAAGATATTCAACCAATCTTTTGGCATAGGTTAAAGCATCGATAGGCATTTTATTTATTGAACCTTCAACCGTGTTACAATAGGAGCAAAGAACTCCTCTGGTTTTTCCAGTGTCATGATTATGATCTATGTTTGCTGAACGATATTTGCCTTTTTCCGTATCGTGTGAAATAGTAGTATTACAAATATGGCAATTAAGGATCGTTCTAATTTGAGTTTTGTAAATCTGATAGGAAGTAATTTTATATTTGTTTTTTGCTGCTTTACAGGCCTTACAAAAGAAAATTGATTCGGAGGCATCAAAACCATAAGCATCATTTATTTCGCATACTCCGCAAGTTTCGCCAAGATATTGAAAGTTTTTACAGCAAGTCCCACATAATTGATAAGCAGCATTATTTATTTTGGATTCTTTATTACAATGTTGACATTCTGCAATTCCCCCACACTTAACCCAATTGTCCTTTTCAACAGGTGAAATAATTCCCTGCTCTAATGCTTTAACAAATGTTTTAGGTCGCAATAAAAACGAGTGTCGAGATTCAACAAAACGCTCCCAAATACAAAAATCCATGTTACTCCAAGAATTATAACAGGCTGAGCAGACTATTTTATTATTTTTGTTAAAACATGAAGTTTTTCCATCTGCAAAAGATTTACAGTTTGGAACATCACAACTATGGCCATGATAACGCCATCTGTTACTACAAGTGGCACATAGTTGATAAGTAATATCATACATTTTAGAAAGTCTATTACAACCGCCTTGACAAATCGCTAATCCATTGTGTTTGACTCGATCTTCTTCTGGTATTTTCCTAAAGGGGACATTTTGATATTTGGCAAATGACATATCAGAACTTCCATTGTTGTTCTACATAATTATCGGTTTCTCGATCATGGTGCATCAATACCAAATTATCTGCTAATGTATATCCTTTTTGCTCCCATGCTTTTAGGAATGAAATAGTGCAGGGTGTTAAACCAGTTACATATAAATAAATATTATTTATAATTTGATTATCCAGATCATATTTAACAACGTCAGCGATCCAGTTTTCAGCCTCTGATTCTAAAGTATCGAAATCGAGTGGATCTTCCACCATTGATGACCAAACATATCCATCAACAGGTAGTGGGTGTCTGCCTTTGATTAGTCCAACGTGTAGTGAATCCATAAATATAAACTTGTTCCATCACCTTTATATAGTTGGCTATGATCAAATGTGAAAAATAATGTGGTATAATCCAATCATGCCAGCAGTAACAAGAGCCGAAAAAACATTAGAAATAAACTGCACATATATTTCATCGTGTAAATCATCATGAACTACTTTGCCCCAAAATATCCATTTTTTCATTTTGAAACCTCCACTAAAACTGAATCAATTATTGCTGCCCAAACCTGTGGGACAGAACTCGTTCCTAAGATCCACAAACGCTCCATCCTATTGGATATCCCATCAGCCATTCCGTGAAAGTGGCCATCAACCGACTCTGGGAGTGTGGGACTGAAATCAGGCCATGACTCCAAGATGTATTTCCAATCGTCAGTATCCCTTGGTGCGGGAGGGACGGGTAGTTTATCGAGGAGTCGTTCAACTCGATCCATAGACGGGTCGCTGTCGCCAGAGAGTCTGGACCTTTGCCCTGCTTTAATTTCTTGAGTGTTCTTTCCCAGCCCGCTCCGCCTTTCCATTCCCTGTTGCCGGGGGTTGGCCACATGGCTCCCTTTGTTAGCAGGGGTGACGACCATAAATAATCGCTTTCTTCCATGCTGGAGTCCGAGGTCCGACGCTGAGATTTCCCTGATAGATAACTCGAAATCCAACGATTGTAATCCGCCACAGAAAGCAATAAATCTTTCTCGTGAGGCGAGAACGTCGGGACGGAACTCCATAATAGCACAGGGAGATCCAAGTGAGACCAATAGGCTTCCCAGATCGAGTGGGATGTCTTCAAGTCCCAAATGGGCGAAGTTGGCGAGGACGAGATCCACTCGTTTAGACCACGGTATAGCGTTGAAGGTGGCAAGGTCATCCCAGATAGGAACTGCAGGTAATTGTCCCGATTCCATGTTCGAGATGAGATTGGCCACGGCATAATCCCGGTTCTCGATAATAACTTGGGGTTTGATCGCATCGCCTCTACTGAGGAACGCTCCCATAAGGGACGATCCAAATCCGGGATAAATAGCCATGACATTCATAATACCCAATGAAAGGTGTGTGCTATCACCTATTTGTAGTTTATTCAATTCGGGTGGCATCGACACCGATGTATTTACTCACCAGCAATAAATTAGACAATTTGGATTTTAGATCATCGATCGTATTACAGGTGTAATAATTCCAAATAATCCATTTACCATCCTCTGTTTTACCTTTTATTAAAAACTTCATAAAGTTACCCTCCTGTATTCAAGACCCTTGATTGTAGATTTAGACTTGGTAGACATCACCGTTTGATTCGATTTTGTCGTCTTCATAGGGTGCAGCCACTCTTCGATACAATTCCAACTTAGCACATTCCAATACACCGATCAAAGAATTGATTTTACTATACCTTACATCTTCTAACATGGCATCACACAATCTGGTAATAATATAATTGATTTCACCCATTTTTGTGTAATCGATCTGATCAATCAGGGAGTCAATGAATGGATCGAGTTCTGCTCTATCTTCTGGATCTATGTATGGCATGTGTTCACGCTCCTAATGGTGCTCCAACTGCAAAGGTGATTATAATCAAGAAAATAACTCCTACAATTATATCCCAACGCCAATTGATGACAGGCATCTCTTCAAATATTTTCCATGATTTCAAGATAGATCCCATTCCTTTACTTCTTCTGAATTGTTTTTCTCTTCGGGTTTGCTGAGTTGAGCATGGATTTTTTCATAGATCTGTTCTTGAAACTTTTGCTCTTTGACCTTTTCATCATAAATATAGTTTAATTGGTGGCCCATGGTCATTAGCCAAAGATTCATGCGGATCAGATTAGCCAAAACTAATACTACCATAATTGCCGTCATCCACTCCCAGTAATCCATAACACTTGTTATGTCCACTACCCTTATATAGTTTTGTTGGTTATTATCAAAATGAAGTTTGCGGCAGCAAAAGGATAGTTATAATGATACGCCAAGTGAGTAACTGGATCTACTTTTTCCCACTTGGGAGGTTCTACCAAATTATTACGTCTGACTAATCCATAGCAATTTAGTTCATCTAAAATCCAATCAATGTCTTCGTCTAATACTTTGTTGTAACCAACAGGAATTGTAATAAAATAATTTTTAGCCTGAGAAATAATTTGTTCCAAACCCTCAAAAGCCTCATGAGTATTGATTTCTTGGTTGCCATAATCTTCTTTTCCAATATGCTCTAAAGTGGAAATTGATACTACATTTAATCCAGTCAGATCGCAATCTTGCAACCTACGCTTATCATTACCTAAGTCGTCAAATGGATCTATAACCTGATCGGAGGTGTAACCATAATAAGGTAACACAGCACCCACTTCAACATAATCAGGATGCTCGGTGATGAAATCCAATGCTAAAGGTATTTCCACACATCTTTCGTTTTTATGGGTGTTGTTGTAAACATGGTTCAAATAAGTCATACCTTCAGATTCATATAGTTGACCCCGTCCCAGAGGTTCTACAGATTTTCCATTTATCCATCCAATATGGTAGGACTCGAAAAGTGGGTCTATGTTTTTAGATTGATAGTATTTTCTAACCTCATATCCTTTACCATAATTCCACATTTCTGGAGAATCGTCAACTACTACTAAGGTATCAGCACTTATTTTTGGCAATAAGACTTGAAGTTCATAGAGATGGTGCATAGATGATTCAAGATCTTGTCCTGTTTCTACAGCCATAGTAACATCCAAGTCATAGGAATCCAAATAAACTAAATTGGGTGAAACGTCCAAGGTAGGTAATACCACTAAAGAATCTCCACAAAGAACTGTGGTGTATTTAGGATCGGTGTGATCAGAAACTATTTTACAAGCCTTAGGATCGATATCAATGGTATAAACATGCCCACCCCTTTCTTTAACATATGCCTCAAACATTAAAGTAGCATTACCGTCGCCAGCATTATTGCCGATCTCACGAGTAGTCCCAGTTTCTATAATAATTGGATTTTCGAATTGGTCGAGATAATTAAACATCTGTTTAAAAGTTGAACTTCGATGAGCACGATCACCGAATCTATTGTCAAAGTCTTCCATGAACATAATTAAGAATGTAATTCTTTCCTATTTATATCTACTGATTTTATAAATGCGATGAGTTGAATCAATTCTTCATCCTCTCTGTCTGTTAAGTCAATAATTCTTTGATGGCCTTTTTCCTTGTATTCTGCATATTGCTCATCATCAAAGAACAAATCTTCAATAGTTTCGATCCAATCCTTACTATCTGTTCCATATGGCATAGTAATTGCTGCGTCTCCAACTGCTTCTTTTATGGCTGGGTAATCTTGAACAACCACTGGAACTCCATGAATCATTGGTTCCGTAGCAGACATACCATAACCCTCAAAACGACTCGGGAATATAAATAATTTGGTGGCATCCCAAACGTCTTCCATCCGTTCGACATAATCCACAATGTCTACTCGGCCATCTCTAATTGCCCATGAATCTGCGATCATATTCAAGAAGTCCTGATTATCACCATAACTTCCAAGTAAAATACGGTATGTCCATTTATTATTGAAATCATTAACAATATCTGCCATGTAAGAACGACCCTTGTGATAAATAGGATTTATCATAGTTATGTCGACTTTTTCTAACCTCTCTTTGCTTAATGGCATTGTTGGCAATCGTGGATGCAAAACAAAAGAAGGCGTTGTTTGCTTATGGTCAATAAAACGGTTCGACCATTCAGAACATGAAACAACAAAATCTGGTTGGAAATAAAGTGGTGAATCTATTGCCCAATAACCGAAAGTGTCGTCACTAAGTAAGGGGGAATTATATTCGAAACAACCCTTAATGTGTTCGTGCATTTTATCTGCTACAACTTCCCAATCTTTGCCATCTAAAAACATCTTTTCTAAATTGGTTAGAATTATCTGATCCAGATCAAAATGTAAAGCACCTACTATAATACCTAATTCTTTTAAATCTGATATAAATGATATATATGGGGTGCCATACTTTCTAATATTGCTAACAAGAATATGTGAATAATTATTTTCCATTATGTGTTTTTTAGCCTCTGATAAAAATAATCTCATGCCTTTTGAGTCTTCAAGATTAGTCTCAGAACCATCTCCAAGTCGATGAACATATTCTGTTCCATTATCCATTCCTTTAATACTTCTGCGTGGGGTAATGCCCCATGTCTCAACACCTTTACTGTTTAATCCCTCAACAAGATTTGAGTTATAACTTTCCATGCCTCCAAAATCTGGACACCAATGTAAAGCAACTATGCCTACCTTCATAGATCTCACCTACTGCTGTGCAGAGTAACCAGCAGATGGGTTTTCTTGATCTGCGAATCCAATACACTTCATCTCACGATTCTGTAAATTATAAACTGAAAGATAGCCCATCTTAGGCTTGTAACCAAGCATTCTCATGAAATCGGATTGTCCTTGGAAAGTTGATGATACTACTAAAGGGGTTCCTCGATACCATTCCATTTGGTGAGCGTGGGTATGTCCTGTGACCATCAGATCTGGCTTACGTTTAATAACCATTTGATCTGTTTCTTCTGGGCTGAGGGCATTTCTTTCGCCCCACATTGGTGCTAAATGTCGCTTCTTCAACATTTCTTTCATGGCTTCGGCAGGCTTTTCATAAGTAACGTGTGCCATACGAGGAACCATGTCATCAATACCCTTACCATGATAAGATAGGATTTCAAAGGGATCTGATTCTCCGCCATGGTTTAAACTAATCCTTGCTGGATTACCCATGTGAACACAATCAGAAAACATCTTTTGAATCTCCATTTCTAAAACAGGTTGCGGTTCGGCGGGGCGAACGACATCATGGTTTCCGGGTAGCATAATAGGTGTAATATGGTCTGGGAGTAAATCAAATTGACGGGCACAATATTCGTATTGATCATAAACGTCGGTGATCGAAAGGTTATTGTCTTGGCCGGGGTATACTCCAATGCCATCGGCCATGTCACCAGAACAAACTAAATATTTAATATTTTTAGCAATAGGGTGGTCCGACTTTAGCCAATCCATCATTCTTGCCCATTCTTTAGTAAGGTGATACTTAGAACCAAAGTGAACATCAGAAGTAAAAGCAACAGAAATTGGATCGAAATCCTCACCGCCTCTATTTTGATAATCTGCAACTTCTGGATATTGAATGCGAGAAGCAATAAAGAACTCTTCTCCTGCTTTCATGTATCTACCTGTAATACCTATGACATCATCAGGAAGGAGTGTGTCGATCGCTGGATGTTCTTTCGGAACGAAAATTGACATCCTTCCAGTTTTATCTTCGAGTTCTAACATACGCCCACCAGACTTTGTCCGACGAACATCACAGACGATACCAATTAAATTGATATTCTTTTGCTTAAATGCAGCACGATTCATTCTGACTTGTCTAATTTTACCAACACTATGAAAACCCCATTCGTGGCGAAGGATTTTAGATAACTCTTCAAACCGCTCTGAAAATAAATTAACAATATTGGCTAAGGTTCCAGATTGTTCAGTCTCACCAACATTTGGTTTTTTAACTATTTGATCTGGATAGTCTTTTGCTTTCGCCATCCATGCTGAAGTATACTGAGACTTCGCTTGCTCAGAAAAATTAAACTTCCGATAACTCACTGTAATCACTTCAAGGAAGGAGTTTCAATTCTTCGACAAGGTGTGCTGTCGCCTCATCTGCCTCTTCAATTGACTTACATCCTGTGATGACACACTTGCCAGATGAAAATACCAAGCAAACAGATTTTGGATCATCTATGCGGTAAATAAGTCCGGGGAAAACTTCTGGCTCATATTCAGTTTTGTCAAAAGGCATGGTAATAATTAGTTCGCTTAAATCCAACTTTGCACCATAATTATGGGTGACTACAAGATTCTGAACTTCGATATCAACATTTTTATAATCCCAAAGTTCGAAACCTGCTTCAGTTAGTTCAGCGTGAACCTTACTGAAAGCAGCATGAATGTCGTCAACAGATTTAGCACCAGTGGCTACTGCTTTACCTGAACGGAACAGCAGGACACAAACCTTTGGATCTTCAACACGATATGTTAGGCCGGGGAATTGTTCCGCTTCATAATCCTTATCCAAAATATCAGCGATATCATATAGATCAAGAGTATCGGTCAATTGGGTGCTTGCGACTACGTTAACTATTTTGTTCGTCATAATTATATACGGTAGTAACCACCCTTATATACTTAAGCACAGTTGGGACACTTCTTTAATTCGAGAGAATACTCTGTGCCACATGCACAGTAGTTGTTATTTCTTTGACGTGCCAACATCTGTCTGATTTGAAGCATCTCGTAATCAATATACTCTGGGGTGACATGGCTCTGCTTCCTCACAGGTTTCCTATCCTTTTCAGGATGATTGCTCTTTCCCATCTAAATCCACTCGTCTAAAGTATCTGTTGTCACTAATCCTGCTTCTGACAACTGCGCCCAAAATGATTCATAACCTGTTGCCTTAATCACAAACTTTCTAATAAGGTTGCGAGCGATTTCAAGATCGATAGTTATATCAGACATTTCGCAAAAGTCCAATAGTTGGTGGATCGCTTGCGTTACACAAAAGTTGAGTTGGGCTAAAGACATCTCCTTGATATTAGATCTGAATGCTGTTCTGATAATATCTTCAGCGGTGATTGAAATACGATTAGATTTTCCTACTTTCCAATTCTCAAAAAGCACAGCGTATACTTTGCCCTTCTCCTCTGCTACGTTAATCATAGTAATCACAAGTAGTCTTTTCGACTATTTGAATCTTCCTGCTTGCACCTATTTATAGTTTTCGAGGATGAAATCGTAGAATCTTTCATAACAAAAATCAATATGTTCATTAAGTGCCTCTATGGCTTCAAGACCCTCAGATTGGTGCTGATCGATTCGAGTTGGATCGTTTAATACATCTCTTATTTCATCTTCCCAGAACTCTGAAGCGAGATCCATATCACTATCATGAACATCTGTTGGAGTGTTGGTTTTATATCGAGAGTAATTTAATTTGGTTTCTTGTGGATATGCATCAATATAAACAGGACCTATGGGACAAGCCGATAGCATGACAGGGTGAGCGTTAGCAAAGGTAAGGCATCCGTTAGCCATAGCCTCGTAACTAACCATACCAAAGCCTTCTTGTAAGGATGGGTAAAGGATAGACTTACAGGAACGATAGTAATCATTCATGTCATCATACCATCCTGCTACCGTTACATTATCAAACCACTTATCCATGAAATCTACCATTTGCTGATTTCCATAATTACCACGTTTTATCAAAAAGGTTTTATCTGGCATTCTGCCAATCAATTTCATGATCATGTTGAGTCCCTTATGGGGGATAGCATTTACAAATCCGAAATCATAGGCTCTATCATTCCAACCATCGAGGGATTCGATAGGATCTGTGACCTCTGTATGGGCAGGAGGTATAACCATTTTAGGCTCATTATTATAACGCTCAGTTTCAGAAACGTGATACTGCGTAGGAAATAGCATCATATCGTATTGGAGACTCCAAGGCCAATCTTGCCATCCTTGATTGAGGCTTGTTGGCGGATCCCAGATCCTGCCGATGTTGAGCCATTCCTTAAATATCTTATGATTACTATAATTGAAATCGCCGGGGCCTAAGTCACCAAAATGGATTACTACGTCCCATTTACCTTGTTGATGACCCTCAGATAGATAGTCATATAAATGCGAACAATTCCAATCATTATATTTATTTACTGATTTCAAATCTGTATGTGATAGATCGGGATGGACAATTCGAGTAATTGGGTAAGTAAGTAAAGTCTTACTTTCGATAGCATCTTCAGGTAGGAAACAAACAACCTCAACTTCGGCTCCCTGTGATATTAAACGAGATACAAAGTGGTGCCCCTCTAATTCTGCCCCACCTGCTAAGGGTAACCAAAGCCTACTTACATAAAGAAACCTTATGCCCTTTAACTTCATAGTTAATCACCACTTAGGATTCTAAGGTCATTAGTTACCATTTTAGTTACCATTTCCTTTAGTTTTACTTTAGGTTTCCATCCTAAGATATCCTTAGCCTTAGTATAGTCACCCCTTAGAACATCTATTTCTGCAGGTCGATAGAAGCGTGGGTCTATAATTACATATGATTCCCATGATTCTATCCCGATAGCATCAAAAGCCAGATCTAAGAAATCTCTAATAGAATAATCATCTCCAGTAGCCAAGACAAAGTCCTCAGGTTGATCTTGCTGAAGCATCTTCCACATACCCTCTACATAATCTGGGGCATAACCCCAATCCCTTTTAGAATCTAAATTGCCCAAACTAATAGTATCTGCTAATCCCAAATGAATGCGGGCAACTCCATCAGTTATCTTTCGTGTGACAAACTCGATCCCACGTCGTTCTGACTCATGATTAAATAAGATACCAGAACAAGCAAACATATTATAAGACTCACGATAGTTCTTAGTAATCCAATAAGCATATAGTTTAGCAACACCATAAGGTGATCGAGGATAGAAAGGGGTATTTTCATTAGCAGGGTTTTCTACCATCTTACCATACATCTCAGAAGTGCAGGCTTGGTAAAACTTAATCTTAGGATTATACTCTCTGATGGCTTCCAGTATTCTAAGACAACCTAATGCATTAACATCTCCTGTGCTCTCTGGGATGTCCCACGAAACACCAACAAATGATTGAGCAGCCAGATTGTAAACCTCATCAGGATCGGATTTCTGAAGTGCTCGAAGTAAAGAGTTCTGATCAGTTAGATCGCCATCGATAAAATTAAAGTTATCATCGTTAGCAAGGTGAGCGGTATTAACCCTATTACGTTGACTGGTCCTTCTTTCCATACCCCAAACCTTATAACCCTTAGTTAGTAATAAGTCTGCAAGGTGAGATCCATCCATGCCATTGACACCAGTTATCAGAGCGGTCTTCATATCTGGTGATGGTAATACTACCTATTTATATGTTCTTAAAAACCATGTGAATTGATAGAGATCGGTATCGCATACTGTGACCTAAAAAGATTATATGCTTTTTTTCCTGTGTATTCACGTCCATCCTCAAAAATAAATCCCATTTCTTGAAAGGTTACGGTGCCATATCTATCAAAGAATCCAATGGCAATCCAATTCTGATTATATTTGGAAACGCCTCTAAGTGTCCAGTATGCCTTGCCTTGTATTATCTTACCCTGATTATCAACCATCCAAGTCGCAGGATCGCCTTGATTCTCAAACTGATATTGGGCAGAAGTTCTCCAATCATAAGGGTAAGGGCTCGATAAATCGAAAATGTTGATTGGTAGGTCATTTGCGTAATTCTCTGCATATTCCTTATTAGCATTACCAGAGTATGGAATATGGGGCTTAGCATTATCAGGGCCGTATGTAGAATTATGTCTGTTTCGATAAGGGAAGTGCAATTTTTCCCTCCACCAAAGCATTTGAGGATTCATGGATCGGTAGTGGCTTGGCGGATCGTTTCTTAAACCATCGTCAGTAAACATAATGTCTTTCGATATCCACATTTCATCACGATCCCAAAAAGGATGATTATCTGAAATGAATCCATCGTATCTTGGCCAATCAACGAATACTCCTCTTTGTAATCTCTTAGCCATTAAGATAACCTTGTGCTTTCGACTATATGTAACTTAGTAGTCCCTCTCGGATTTGAACCGAGGTCAGAGGAATCAGAATCCTCTATGATGGACCACTACACTAAGGGACTGGGTGGAATAGGTGGGAGAATCGAGATGGACGGAAAGAAACGCCCTGAAGCCAGTGTGAGGAACTTCTCGATTTTTACTTGGCAAACTCCCATGAGTTTGAGGGTTCTGTTGGTTTAGTTGGTCGCAATTTAGTTAGATTTCTAAACGGCTTAAGGGAGAACCACTTCCTCTAATATGCTATGTAAGATAGCACCCTTATATATCTTTACTGTCTTGTAAGCATAGCCTTAACTGTTGGGTTATCAGAATCCCATTGATAGGAGTAAGGATCATGTGTTTTATCTTTATAACGTGATAAGATCCCACGACTATGCCAAAGATTAAGAACGTAACTTGCTGTTACTGCTGACTTAGAATTATACCAACGATATTTATTAGTAGTTGCTATTTCAGCCGCAGTCATCGATCTACCAGATTGGTATAATGGTAATAGATAATGATAATCACGCTCACTACGTTTATTCATATTTTGCATAGTTTGTCGACAACCTGCAGAGCAAAAATGAGAATTGCCATAACAATCGTGCTTAATCAAGTTATAATCCTTAGCACACGTTTGACAATGAACACTAATTTCTGGGTAAGTTCTATTATTGATCTTATAGTTACCTGTATGAAACTTATAGCAATACCTACTACAGAAACCTTCGTAAGCATAATTACGGCTGGCCTTGCCCATTGTATACAACTTATCACAAACTTTACAATTGTCCATTATATCACCCAAACATGAAATCGTTATTAGATCCATCTACTTCTTCCACTGAATATACTCGTGATAATGTCTGTTCTAATAGGTCAACACAAAAGATCTGAACAACCGGGGTATCGACACCATCAACATTTGATAGTATCCATTTCACCATTTTTTCTGTGGCTCCAGTAAATACCTCTGCAAAATCCTCCTCACTAAGAACTCTATCAATGATGATACTGTTATGTATGATTTCCTTCATCTCTGCTTTTAACTCACCTGTGTAAGCCTCAGAGTCATCATCTACAATAACATAATTATCAAAGATTCCTTCACGAATCCTTAGCATTTGTCGGTGAACTTGGGCTTCGGTCAATTCCATGTTGATAACATAGATAGCAATCCTACTTATATCTATCTCCAAGAAGGTGATATCATCATTACCTGCGATCGGCCATCACGTTTTCCAACAGCCTCAAAGGATCGGGTTGGAGCATCTACAAAGACCTTGGCAGTAAGAACACTATCTTGCATACAATAGTCTAAAACAGTCTGGTATTGCTTCTCAGCCCATTGAATGGGTGCTGCAGCGGCAGCCATACTCTTAGATTCCTTAGTGCCATAAAGCCCAGAAACTAAGGATGCAAGTGAAAAACGTAAACCATACTGATCACGCAATAATTGACAAATATCGATATGACGATCAGAGTCTTCAAATGTAGCAATTATCTCATTACAATTAGCACCACCGTCACTAATATGCTTAGATAGGATGGGTAAATCAAAACCTAATCCATTCTTTGTAACTAAGGTATAATCCTGACTATGATACTTCCTAAGGTCACTTTCTAAGGTTTCTAAGGGTTTTATAGCATATCCTACTAAACTTGGGTCTATGTCAATAATACTATCGACACCATCAGCATAGAAATAACCCATTCCTTTTTCTACTCCTTCATCGATCCAAAAATCATAAATACATACACAAGATGTTTTCCAACCTGCTGGGTTGCCAAATTGGAGACCTTCGACCTCCATGTCCAGATTAGCGGTTTCAATATCAAGGGCTATGTAGCGGCTCATCGTCATCATCATCTCCATCTTCCAAATCAGAAGGTTCCATAGTGAACGAAAAGTTAGGATCTTTTAAATCAGTTAGATTGATTTTAACGCTGTCAGCAGCGTCTTCCATAAAACCACGAATCATATCCATAAATGGATTCATACTTGATTCTTCTTCATGATCATGGTGTTCTATACTAATAACATCCATCCATCGATCGAAAAGTGATAAAATCTCTGACTTGGTTAAAGCGATATGTTTCATCTTATCTGCCACACCAGCAAAGAAATCAAGATTATGTAGATAGTGCCTAATATCTTCTTCGCACTCACAATCATAATCATCATCCATAGTTATCACTCCAAATCTGCAAATGCTTCCAACACTTCTACAGCATCTGTTTCTTTTGGTGCTGGTGCTGATGATGTAATAGTGATTCCGTTAATAGGTGATGAGGCTTCTCCATCTGCTTCGTGAACCTTAACGGTAACACGCTTAGGAGTAACTGCAAGAACAATGCCTGATGCCGTAACTCCCTTTTTGATTTCAAACTCGACCATATCACCAATATTAACTTCGATATCCTCAGTCTCCTTTTCTTCGAGGAGTGCTTTAAGAGCATTGATAAGGTCTCTGATTTCGTTAGTCGTCATGTCTTCGGCTGTAAGCAATAGATCGGTGTCCATAATATCTACTCTGTGGTAGCACCTATTTATACCTTACTTTCTGACTTCGATATTAAACAAAACTTCTGGATTTCCTGAATGCTTGGCGTCCATGACAATTATAACTGAAGGGAATGGTGCATCTGTAGTTCCTACGCCAAACTTGATACGTCCTTTAAGGAAGATAACCTTAGAACAGTTAGGATGGTTACTTAGGAGGTTAAACCATTGAGTATCTGTTCTGGAGGGAATTAACCAGACAACTTGATCTGGTGGTGCTGATGATTCTATTTCTTTGATACATTTTTCAGCAAACTTTTTTAGTAATTTGCCATATGGTGGGTTCAACCAACATACTTCTCCAGAAGGCCATTTGGTTTTAAGACTATCTTGACTTTCATCAATATAGTGGAGACATTTAGTGTTGGCTTCGTCTGCTGCAAGATCCCACTGTGGATCAATACCAAGCAATTTAATGGCATTATTATATACTGTCTGAGGAGTAGCCCACTGATCTGATTTACTACTTGTCATGAGACCCATGAGTTTATCCAAACTAATCACCTTAGTCTTTAATTCCTTCTTGGAATGTCCAACAACGGTTAATAAAACTTCGTATTAGACTATGTTTTTCATCAGGCCTTGCATCTTTTTCAACACAATATTGTTCGATCTGTTTCATAACATTATCAATAAAATCATTTAGGTTTTCGTCTTTCATTATTTCACTTCCTTTATATTTGTTTTACGTCACTCCAGCCGCAACTGCGACATTCTTTAAGAGTAGTCATCGAACCGAAAGCATCTGTTGACTGTTTGTTCAAATCATGCGATCCACACTTAGGACAACCGTTTGGCATAGGAGGCATCGGTCTCATAGTAATCAAACAAACGAGTTGTGTCCGACCATTGGTTGGCCAATTGGTGGGTGTGGTGGCCTACTATAATCACTAAGATTGATATTGAGATCTTCCTCGACTCGAACATCAACTGGTGCTGGCATCATGCTGGATCTTAGAGATGCAGCCTCTTCTTCGAGTTCTCGAATCTTTGTGAGTTTCAAGGCATTGATTCCATCAGCCTTGTCAGACAACTCTTCAAAAATGTTATGGGTTGGAATAAGGAATAAATATGCTTCATCCATCTGATAAATCTTATTGACTGGAATCTTCATTACAAAGTTCTTTGCCTTACAAACATCATTCAATCCATTAGAATTGATCCACGCTTGTGCGATATCAATTGCTTGCTTCTTGTCGCTTATTACTTGTGTCTCACTCATTCTTCATCACCTTTATTTGGGTCCACCAACAAGTGATAACGCTTATAACGTTGGCCACTAAGATCAGTATTCCATTCAGAACGGAACTCATAGCCACGCTCTTTTAGATCCATAATGCGTCGAGGCAAAGACCTAATTTTATATACTGTATGTGCTTCCATAGGGGAAATAGTTTCTACATTATCAAAGTGGTGCATAAGCATCTCAACTTGGGTGGGCATAATATTAAATGTAGGTTACTACCTATATATAACTTAGGTTTTAATCAATATAACCAAATATGTGTAAGGTAATGATAGATGCAAGAAAGATATTAGCAAATGAAAAAATGGTCCTTAGTAGTGCTAATGTGCCTGTTCTTTCTTCTGCCCATTTGTTCATTAGTTCAACTCCTTAACATCGACAATTAGAACGTCACCAAGGATCGAACTACCTGTCTTATTTGATAATGTGTGCTCATTGATACTGTCTGGAAACATCTGTGTGAACTCTCCTGCTGATGCGATAGCGGAAGCCTTGGGATTCTTTGGCAAACCCCGGGGAATGCCCTCTTCATTAACTAACATTATCTTACCATCCTTCAAGGTAATGGGGGTATAATAGCCTCCAACATACTTTTGTATCTGTTCCATTTTCTCATGGGTTTTCTTTGATAGGACTACTTGTCTCTCAGTCCCATCTACCTGTATTACTGTTGCCATTAAGCATCATCCTCTGGTGAAATTGTTATATTGTTGGTATCGATCTCGATCCAAACATGAGCACCACAGGCTAAGGGATTATCAGGTTGATACTTGACCCTGCCAATAACGTTACCATCATTATCGGTCAATTTAATACCGTGATGATATTGATTGTCTTTGTAAGTCTTACAAGTAATAACTGGCTTAGCAGGTTGATCGGGATTCTTACGATTCCACTTGATCTGGTGTTGATTGATGTGTATAATTTGCTTCAAGGGATCACCTCAACAACTTCATGCCAAAACTCAATCTCAATAGGGATCTGAACGCTAAGATAAGCACAAAGGGCTTCACGGCAATTATATATTTCGCCCTTAATATTAACATCTGTATCTTCTGGGATGTGCTCAACTGATTTTGCAATCAAGCGAAAAACATCACTTAACCAAGCATTCTGGGGTTGAAGTTCAAAGTTATCAGTCATCTTTTTTCACCTCTATTGATTTCGCTTCTCTTGCACAGTGCATACAATGATGCTTGCCTTCAAATTGTGGATTGTGGACCAATGGTCTAATACACTTAATATGCATTCCTTCATCAAATCCTTTTAGATTTGCTTTATCCTTTGATAACTTCTTCTCTAACTCAGACACTTTAACAGGGTCATTCATCCAATTCCATTCACGCTTCATTTATATCCCTCTTATCAAACCACTCAGAACTCTTTTCCTGTATATTACCATAAATAAATCTAAGGTAGGCTAACCTTTCAATCTCTGAAAGTGGAACTTCATGATCAGAAAGATATTCATAAACTAATTTAACAATGTCTTTGGGAATAATCTTATCATTCGAACTCAATCGAGATTCCTTAAGATGTGCTCTCCACGGACGCATTTCTCTGTGTAACTTAGACATTGGACTCACCTTCAAATATGTGTGCTTTTATAATGAAAAGTTCTTCAGGAGATAGGATCGCTGGTGCATAGGTAACATACATAACTGGCTCACCTGTTTCTGGGTGTTCAATTCCGATATCCTCTTCATCTAAGGTGAAGTAACTATACATATCAGGTCCAACTGGAAGTGCATAAACTATACCGATATCGGAATGATTGATAGTCAAAATATTTTGATATCCGCAAATCATCGTTTCGCCAATCTCGTTTTCATAAGTTTTTGGTGACATCATTAGTCCTCTCCCGTAAATGATTCAAGTGTTGTTTGATCATCATGTGTTTCAGTATCTTCCTTTGAAGGGTTAACCATCAAAATTAGTTTATTTGTCAGGCTAAATTGATCCTCAAAAAGAGCATTGAAGTGTAGATAAAGCATATAATCAAAAAATAGGCTTAAAACAACAATAAGGGTTAAAATAATAACTTCCATTTTCACTCCTCCTCGTGGTTACAATTTTCATCATGAACGTGAACGGACTCACCGATCTCAATCATATCTTTTAGATCCTCAGAATGGTTGCAAGAATCATCGCAAACGTGATTCATGTCAATACCTTCCTCACGCATTATCTGACGAACCTTACGCATCTTGGTGGACATCTTGCGATCATTGGCATATTGCTTATCCATTTCCATCTTCTCACGTCGAGTAATGGGTTGTGAACGGGCAGTATGGCTATGTTGATGATGCTTACTACCATCTTGGTTAACCTTTACTCGATGGACGGCTTTCTTTGGCTCGCCTAATTCGTAAGTAGTGCAACTTCGGCATAAACCTTTGTATGCGTAAATAATGCTGTCTTCGCAATTTTCTTCAGAACATTTCCAATAATTAGGCATCATTCATCACTTCCTTCAGATAATAGTAAAGCGTGGAAATCTTCATAAGTAAACTGTGATGCAGTATCTGGATCAGGATAACCCTTATCATCAACAGAGAGTAAAGAAACAATCTTACATGGGTGTGTTAATACGAATTGAAAAACAAAGTCTGGGAATGGTTGATCCCACTCACGGAAGAAAACGTTGCCTACTTTAGAATATATAGTCAGATAAGCCTCTGAAGTTCCATGACTCAAAACTCCTGTATCAGTATCGTATTTGATACCTTGCCCTTCAAACCATTTCTTAATAATGTCTCCATCAACCTCTCCATCAAAATCCATTGAAATACATTCACTCATCATTCATCAACTCCTTGCAAATCTTCATCGGTGCTGTCTCCTTTATATACATTTACACCAATG
>Ga0115004_10001125_pt1 | contig 21620 bp, 13 predicted proteins | sample ArcticOcean_MG_C_10_FD_88737 | JGI IMG/M metagenome (GOLD analysis project Ga0115004, IMG submission 88737) | Marine microbial communities from western Arctic Ocean - ArcticOcean_MG_CB11_90 | ecosystem: Environmental > Aquatic > Marine > Oceanic | place: Arctic Ocean: Canada Basin | collected... | reverse complement strand
TTCTTCTTCTGTTGCTGATGCTGCTGCTGCTTCGATTGAATAGATTCGATGAAATCATCGCCTCGTTCTTCTGCCGCGATCGAATCCGTCTCAAACTCTAGAGCAAGACGCGCGTTCGCCTCGGTCTTTCCTAGGAAAGAAGTCATTACTAGCAAAATCGCTATCGCTACGAACCGCGCGCGCTTTGCAATACATCCTCGTTCGATCATCTCTTAAGCTCTCTCTTAATCTCTCTCTAGAGATCTCTCTCTTTTATGTTTTTATGTTTTTCTGATCTCTTTCTAGGGTAACCAAAGTTGATTTAGGGTTTCGCAGTATTTTTTTTCTCCCTTTTCTTCCTTTTACAGCACCATTTCTTCCCCATTTTGTTTAAATCTGCGCGTTTCCAAATAACTTCACTACTCCTTCGCGCGTACAAAACCATTTAAAAGTAACAGTCACGCTCGTCGCAGTGATAGAAGGAACTGTACTGACTCTCTTAATCTCTTAATCTCTCTGCTCTGTAAACTATTTCCTACTATTTCCTACTATACAACTGTGTACTTACTATAGTAATAGTAACAGTAACAGTGATTGTACTACTGCGGTTGTAAATAGCACGAATAATCTGACTCGCTATAAGTAGCGGTCGAGCATAGGTACGACGAGCATGGCCGCCCTGTTTTCTGCAACGAACATGGCCCGCGATGACGATGATCTGAAAATACACACGAAACCGAGGACGAAGAAACGGATCAAAAAAGCGTTGACTACGCGGCGAGCTTTCGCAGTCCTGTTCTTACTGTTCTCTTCGTTCGTCTTAAAGCAGATCTATGAAAAGCTGAGGAAGCAGAGTTTGAGAGAGGCGGAGATGATCTTAGGGACGGGGAGAAAAGCGAGGACGGACTTAGAGGGCGAGGTCTTGTTCAAGAGCGCGGTCGAGAACGAAGTCGTCCTAGTCGAGACCGTCGATTTCGAGGATGGGAGCTTAGATCGATCAGTTTTTGATTTTGACTCTAAAGAGCGCGCGGGGAAGGAGGAAAAGGAGACGACGCATGCGCCGCCGACGCCGCCGCTCAGGAAGGAAGAGAAGAGGAAAGAGGACGACGAAGATGAGGAGAAGAAGTTAATGTTTCACGAAGAAACGCACGATAATGATGATAATGATAATAAACAGGAAGACGATAACGATAACGATAACGATAGTAATAGTATAGCAGGAGAAGAAAAAGAATCAACCGAAGAAGACGGCGTTGACGGCGACGCTGGAATAGAAGTAGCACGGACCGAGAAAGAAGAAGGCGGAGAAGAAACGAACGACGACGACGACGATGATGATGATAAAGAAGTAGCAGAAACGGCCGATAATAGCGCACAAGTAGGAATAGAAGAAGCGGTTGAGGAATTTGAGCGAAATGATGGCGAAGAACAAGACGAAGAAGGAGTAATAAAAACACAAACATTAGAAGAAGAAACAGTAGAGGAAGGAGAAGATGACGATGACGATGAACCTCTCGAAGACGTGAAACCAGGCGCCGGCGACGCAGATGATTTGAATGCGAAACTACCTCGCTCTCAAATATTACCGATGGATCCTTCAAAGACGTGCTCAGTCGATCGTTTGCGAGCATTATTCAAACCGTGTTTACTTGGAGGCGATGTTTTATCCTGTTGCGGTTCGCTCGATAAAGCGTTTGCTCCCGAATCAATTCGTAGGTTTGAAGATCAAGAGGAAACGGAAGAAGATACCACCGCGAATTGTTTATGCGTTTTCACTGCAATGTCAGACTTGAACGAAACGTTCTCGCAGGTTGGTCTTAACGTTTATGAGGACGTTTTAGGAAAATGTGAACCGGATTCTAGAAAGTTTGGTTGGTTCGGCGATGGAACAGAAATATGCCCCGAAGATAATCTCGATGAATTGAGGAGAAGAAAAGATGAGGAAACGCGTATGCACGAAGAGGCTAGGAAAGAACGAGAGAGGAAGAAAAGGGAAATTTATAAACGAAACGTCGAACGCGCGAAAAAGATGGAAGCCGCTCGCGTCGAAAGCGCTTTAAAGAGATCAGATACCGAACGTCAAGCTAGAGAGCTCAGAAGACGAGAGAGAGAGGAAAACCTTAGAAAAGAAGCGAGGCTAGTTACTTGGCGTTTGAAAGAAGCAAAATCGGCTGAGAAAGCTTTAAGAGAAGCGGAGGCGAAACAAGCTAAGTTTTTCAGCGGCGGAGGTGGTATTGAAGACGTCGGGTGCTACGAGGAGGGCGAGAAACCGACTACGAAAGGTCAAAAGCCGTGTTAGAGAAATCGAATTTTTATTGCACACACTCAATTATTTATTTATTTTTCAATAAAAAGTACACTACAGTCATATTATACCTGAAGTTATTTTCTCGTCGTTGCTGTTGTTACAAATTGTCGTTATTATTGATGACAGTGTTTTGTGTTAGAGTATCCGCTGAAAGAAGGTGGATGGACGCTTCTCGCTCCAACCAATCGTGTTCAATTCTGCTCGATTGTCTCTGAATTATTACATTATTCGTTACATCACCACTGATATTATTATTGTTATTATTATTATTTGTTCCATATTTACGACTTTGCGCCAAAATATAGAAGTCTAAAGCCATGGTTCCTAAACTACCTAATAGGAAAGAAATTGAAGACGTGATCTCTTTCGCTTGGAAATTCTTCATGAAGATTATTGAAAAGCCATAAGTCAGATTCGCGCTAATCGCGAAGAAGAACATTAAAGGCGCGACGCCTTCGCACGATTTTCTCGAAGAGTTGCGCTGAATTTGAAACACTCTGCCGCCTAAATAGTTCATAGCCGATGCGTATCCTAACCATCTCCCTACGTTTATATGCAAATCAGTTGCGTTCGAAACGGCATTCAGACACCCAGTTGCAGCAGATTTTAAACTGCGCGATACAAAAGTTTTATTTTTCAAACTGTTATCGTCATTACTTCCTCCAACGTACATAACAGTCACACTCGCGACTAATATTCCACTAACAACCGCGCTCGCTTTTGAAACATTCATCTTCTTCTTTTTGGTCGAAGTAGCCTTACGAGTAGGTTCGGAAATATTAATATTCGCAATGATCTCCGCGAGACTATCACTTCGCCTACGTTCTAAAATGTTATTATTATTATTATTATTATTATCACCATCTTCTTCCTCGAGTTCGATTGATCTATCGTTCCTTCTACTACTCACACGTCGTCTATTCTCGCTTCTCGTCGTCCAATTACTATTACTATTACTCAAATCCTTCTTCCAAGTGAACCAAATCGTGTTCATGTCGGTACTATATAATACATACTGAAACAATAAACAAGCATCACTGAATAAGAAATAAATAGCAGTATAGATCTGCATTTGAGTTTGATCGCCAGTTAACAAACATGCCGTTAAGTTCAAAGTGTCCCCAATGGCCCATAATATCAAGAAGTATATAGATAAACCGTTAGCTGACTTCGTCTTGTAATTGATCACTATTTGTGGGAACTGTGTTATGATCCATATCAAGATCGAGATTATGCCAGCGATGAACCCTGCGTACTCTGTTGGGTTATACGCGCATATTCTGAATATGTCCTTAATTAATCCTTTATAGGCGTTTTCTTCGCAAATACAGGAACTTCCGTTTTTCGAAGGTGATGACGAGGCCATTTTCTGTCGCTTCTCCGTCATCAAACTTCTTTAAATAACAAAAATAAAAAATGAATAATGATAATAATAATAATAATAATAATACAAGAAGCGGCTTTTTATGTGCTTAGCTATTGTTTTGGTTTATTAGTACCGTCGTCCTCATCGTTTACACCCCCATTTTCAGTATCCTCGTCTTCGTCCTCGACCTCTTTCAAATTTTCCTCGACATCGTTTTTGTTTAATACCGCTCGTAAAGATTTTTCGAGCGCTAATTTTGCTCGTAAGCCGCCGAGCTGTTCTTCTAAAGCCATTTTGGCGAGGCGGAGACGATCGAGTAAGCCGCGCGATGATGCCATGGCAGCCGCTCTTCGCGCGATGAGCTTATCGCCTTCGGTTTCCGATGCGAATGGGACCTCTTGAAACGCAGCAAAAGATAAACGCTCGGCTCGAACCATTGAAGTCGTCGTTTTTGATGATGAGAGTTTTGTTGTTTTCGTTCTCCGTACGTTTTGATTCATACTTGTTTCTTCTTCTTGCATTTTCATTGTTAAAGCGGCAGATCTCCGCAAGCGAGAAAGAATTGCGTCGTCAAGCGAAAGACCGTTAATTTCGAGTTTCATTTTAGCGAGATTTTCGAGTTCGACTTTTGCGTCGAAAAAAACGCCATCTTCTTCGACCCATTTCATACTTTCTTTCAAACAATCCGTTCTCGCAACAGTCTTCGCCCATCGCTCCATTTTCGCTTCTTCGATTGCAAATTTACGATGAATTTCAGTTGGATAATTTCGATTTGTTTCGGCTTTATGGACGACTTTGTCGAATAACATTTCCCTCGTCACTCCGCTCACTTCCAAAAGCTTATCGCTGAATTCAACGACGTAGTTCATTAATAATTCAACATCGTTAGCGAGATTTTCGATTTCTTTTCGTTCATAATCAGTTGGCTGTACCGCAAACTTCGAGTTCGGCGATTTTACTAACGAAAACGTGCCAGAGACGTAGCCAGTGTTCGTCTCGTTAACGTCTTCGACCATCATTCTCGACTCGCCGACGACGAGTACGCGATAAGTCTCCCCAAAACCGCTTCCATCAACAATATCAAAATCATCGCTCGATATCATTTTTATCGGTTCGTACTGTACAATTCTTCCTAAAGTACAAGCGGCGTTGAGTTGTACGGATTGCGTGTTTTCTTCATTTTCTTCATCATCATCATCATCATCGTTTATAGCTGAGTTTAATTTATTCCTCCTATTAAAAGTATCAAACTCATCCTCGGAATCCGAATCCTCGGAATCTGAATTTCCAAACACTTCGAGCTTCTCCTCTCGTTCGTTCGAGCTTCTTCTTCTTTCTTGTTTATTATTCTTCGTAGGTATTTGCGAGTAATGCACGAACGCTATTAACCCACCATGTTTCTGAACTGAATCGTTCAATAAACTCACGAATCTCGGTTCATATAAATGCATAACTTTGCGCTGACCCGGTATTAACGGCTCCGATACTGGAAACAACAAAGCAGGTAACACGTGTTTATTATCAACGAAAACTTTATTATGCTTCTGCTTCAATGACTCCGAGGCCTGTAAATAATCATCGCCTTCAAACATATCACCATCGTCTGATGACTCATCATTAATATCGTTATTATAATCATTCATATGATTATTATTCATATCAGTGTTATACACGTTCTCATGGTCGTCGTTATTCCATGCTCGAGTTCTTCTTAATCCTAGTCTTCGTTTACTTCCATTTTTTTTGTTCGTTGCATTCGTCTTATCCAAAACAAATTTAGTTTTGGTCGTTATTGAAGTTACTTTACTTGCTGTTAATAGTATGCCAGACATTTATATATACCTACAAGAACACAAATATCACTATGTACCGATATATCTAATTATCAAATCAATATATATGTAACTTATATGTATGTTGCACCGGTATCAAGTTTTAAATCTAATTGCGCGCGCGAGTTTATTCCAATAAATTTGTCGCTTTTTGTCCTTTTTTTTGAGGTACTTGTAAAATTACGACTTTACGAGAGGAAGAGTCGCGAAGAGAATATAGAATAGGCCTCACACAACACCCACACATAAACCGCCTTTGTTTTTGTAACGAGAAAATTTAATATACGATTTTTATTTCTGCGAATCCAAAAAATCATGTTTTTATTAAAAGGGCTATCTCACTCACTGCTCTGACATTGTGAAAAACGCGTTTACTCGCAGAGACGTGATGTTCAGCGTGCTCGCGATAGTCGTCGAATAATGACGACCGTTGTCTCGCTTTTTCTCTCCTTTTTCAAAAACTTGACATTTTAATTTTTTGCACCCCGTTTGCGCAAGTGTCTCCTATATAACCTGCTGTTATAAATCACTTCCCTGCTGCTGCTGTTTTAAGAGCACAAGATAGGCTGCAGCACGAGCGCACGAAACAGCAAACAGAACGGAACAGAACGGTTCCGATTTCGAAGGCGCTCTGTTGAGCGCAAAAAAACGAGACCGGACCCGATCTGAAAAACAAAAACACGAGATTTGAATACAGAAACGTAATAAAAAACTCTCAACAAACGCGCGCGATATATATTAATAGCGCATATACTCTATTATTACCCACAACGCATAAACAGTATACTAACTATCTGTTTATCTTCGCTCACTTAGGCGCTCGTTGACGAATTAATTACGTTTTGAGCGTTGATAAAGAAGAAGTCGAGAGCATCATATATACTAAAAAGAAAGCGGACGAACGGAGAGGTTTAAACCTAAACGATAAATAAAGAGAACACCGCGCACGCAGTTTGTCGTTCTCGCCGTGTTGACGAGAGATCGAATTCTGTGCAACCGTCCTTGTAAATAACGAATACAAATCGCGCGTGTTACGAGTAAATAAAAAAGAATAAACAAAAACGATCGCGCGTATATATAAATATACATAGAGAGAGAGTGTGTGCACGAGTAGGTCGATCATAAAGTATAGACATGAGTGCGATTAACATCACGCAAGTCCAAGTGCTGGTACGTTTTCGTACAGAGCAGAACACATTCGTTCCCTGAAATTTTTGAATTTCCAACGCAATCTCGTCTGCTCTCTCGGACTCTCTTTTCACTTCTTTTGCGTATATTTTTATGACGAAACGGGAGAAAACTAACTCGAAACATTACGCGATACACGAATATGTATATATATATAAACAGGACAACCCACAATATTTCCAGAACCCTTTACAGTTTGAAATCCAATACGAATGCTTAACAAACTTACAACACGATTTGGAATGGAAATTAACGTACGTTGGATCCGCAGAGAGCGACCAACACGACCAGATTTTGGACACCGTGCTAGTCGGACCAGTAGCGAGAGGCGCGTATAAGTTTGTGTTCCAAGCGAACCCACCGGATTCACAAAAGATACCGAATAGTGATATATTGGGCGTTACCGCGTTGTTATTGACGTGTTCGTATCAACAAAACGAATTCGTTCGAGTCGGGTATTACGTGAATAACGAATATAACGACGAAGAGCTAAGAGAGAACCCGCCGTCGGTACCAAAGTTAGAAGCAATCGTGAGAAATATCTTAGCCGAGAAACCGAGAGTGACGAGGTTTCCGTGCGAGTTCGACGCAGTTTCTATTCCAACCGAAGGTGGTAATGGGGAAATGGAAATGATGATGCAACAGGAAGAGATCACGACGGAAGGATTTGGGAACGAAAATCAAATGATGATGGGTTATGATAACGGAAACGTCGTAAGCGGAGGTTTCGATGGTGGTCCGTTCGATCAACAACAACAACAAATGATGATGGATCCAGCTTCATGTGGGAACATCGATTCTCAACAACAACAACAACAACCTACGAGTCAGCCGCTTTGGTAAAACACACAATATAATAACACATATAGAAACTAATTAATTAATATAAAATAATAATATAATAAAACACACTACCACATTTGTGACAATAGAACAGAGTTTTATGAGGATCGTTTCATGAATTACAATGAAAAGAAGATGATAAATCATAATCGTCAAAAAAAATTCATCGTTGCGCGAAGCAAGTCATGCGTCGATCTTCATAGAACCGTTCCATTGCCACATAGTAATACTAACACTAACACTAATCCTACAATTTATAATTACCCTCCTACAAAGTGTAAACTAAACTACTCTTTTAAACGCTGGGATATCGTGTATCCCAGCCTCGTAATTTCTAATCCATTGTCCACCTTTACTAAAATCGAACGTTTTCGTTCCTTCAAACTCTTTCCATTCACCTTTAGGTAAGTAAATATCTCTTTTCCGTTGCTTATCGTAGACCACGGGAGCGACAACGATGTCGTTCCCGAGACAAAACTGGTCGTTCACGTCAAACGTATTCTCGTCCTCTGGAGCAAGCCACCATAATGGAGAACAAATTGGCATTAAAGATTTACTACTTTCGATTGATAAATCCTCGATGAGTTCGATAATTTTGCTCCTCGTTTGCATAATTTTTTTCGTTGCTTCGGCCACTTCCGCTCCAAATTCCCATGGTGGAATTGAAAACTGCATTGCGGGCATAAAAACATTCGCTTGCGCCCATCGAGTGAATAGTTCATTTGATGGCGGGACGCCGTACGCGTTTCCACCGATCATATCGGGTAAGCATAATGGATAACCAACAATAGACGACGTCAATAGATGAGGTATTAAACTTCTCAAACCGTTTGAAGTCGTCCAAGAACTAAAAGTATCGCCGATGCGCGTCCAAACGCCAGAATCTGTCGAGTGATGAGCACTGCGCACTTCGCAAATCTCGAACGTTTTAGCAATTTCGGTTGACCAAAGTCTCGTATACTCCGACGGATGTTTCATCGGGATTTTGGTCTCGAACTCTTTCGGGAGGAAACAAGGTTCGCCGGCATCAAATTTGAATCCATCGATACCATACCTTTCCTGCAAGCTTTTAAGCCCATTTAAAAACCAATCTCTAGCGTCTTTATTCGTTAAATCAATGGCGACAACTCCGCTTGGCTGCCACCAAGAAAAAAAGCCAGGTTTGGAATGCCCTGGAGTTAGTACTTTCGATTTGACGAAATAACCCTTCTCCACGCCTTCTTGATATGCTTTTGTTTGTTCAGTCACGAACGGAGTCACCCATAGAGTTACTTTGAAGCCTTTATTATGTAACTCGTCGACCATTTGTTTCGGATCTGGAAATTTGACAGCGTCGAATTCCAATTCGCCGTACCCCGAAGACCATCGGTCATCAATTTCCATTATAGAGCGCTCGTATTGATATTCGTCCACAATCTCTTTTGCATATTTCGTAACCTTTTCTTGATCGACTGCGGTCTTGTATCTCGCCCAAGTAGACCACTTCGGTCCGCGAGTTAAATTCGTGTCTACAATTTTCGTCGGTTTCGGCATTGATTCCAAAACGTTTTCCGTTGCCTCGCGAACATTCTTCTTCGCTAACAGAGCCACGCGCATCGTACATATTTTCTTCTTATTGCTCCCGCCGTTATTTTTATTGAGTGCAGAATTATTCTTTTGTTCGAGCGCTAAATTACCAATTGGATGTGTCTCTTCATTATTTCTCCAACCGACTAATGGATGCTCTTGTGAAAATGCGCCATATTTTGAATCGCAAAAACCCGATCTAGATTGTAATCTTAATTTTCCATCACCGACTCGCATTTTCGAAGTCAATGGCAGAGCTTGCGGTCTAAGAATGTTTGCGACGCCTGTATGAAATTTCCTGCGCGAACCATTCGGTGTCCACGCTTCGAAGAAAGTGTTTTCCTTCGGAGCGTTCAATCCGACATGGAAAAATGTCGTCTCGGGATCGGCGACAATCGCTAATCCTTTCGAAGTCACCCAATGATTTGAGACGAGAGTGTTTATACCATGCGGTCCGAAATCGAACGGATAGTGCGGCCCAACCTCGAGACATGCACCGTTCAAGGGCCACTCTTGTCTCACAAAATGCCCTCCACCGAACCATTTGCCAGCCGACTCTACGTCGGTGACGATTTCAGCCATTTCCACAGAGAATTCGTTACCCTCGAACGTTTTCACTTCATAATCGACTATGAAACCGCTCGATAAGTTCTTCGTCCACTCTAAATCCTGCGCAGGATTCGATAACGCTTTTATTTTCAAAGTTGAAACCAATTCGTTGGATTCGCTATAGAACTCAACTAAGCACTCATCTATGCGAGCGCTTACTATTTTTCCAATCCTATTACATCCAGGCGGAACGGTTACGTATGAACTCGATACGAGCTCCCAATTAGAAGCTTCCTCGCCGTTATAATGCGCATAGAACAAACTCACTCTTCCATCCGAACATACGCGCAAACGCGCGTTTCCATCCTTTAATGTCTGAATCCTCGCCGTGTCATCTAAATTATTGCTATATCTCATGTCCGCTCTCGTAAAATTTCTTTTGCTCTGAATCGGTCCTGTTGACTCATCGTCAGCTTCCCCATCAGTACTACTCTTCTCCGTATCAGTAGTCTCAGTCGTCGCTGGTTGTGTGCTACTTAAAGAAGAAGATTTCGCGTTAACATCTCTCTTATTATTATTATTAGTAGTAGTAGTAGTATTAGTATTACTGGTATTATTTCGAGAGCGTACGATTATCTTCGTCTTAGTCTTCGTACGATTCTTTTCAACGTTCCAAACTGATTTTGATGATGATGATGAGGACGTTCGAAGCGTTAATTTTCGAGAAAACATATCACTTAAAATCGATACAGAACAGATGTGTGACAACGACGACGAAACAAAGAACAATAAAGAAGAAGAAGAAGAAGCAGAAGAGGAGGAGGAGGAAGCTCTCTTTCGTTGTTGAAATTCCTTCGCGCGCGCTTAGTTATTACTTGTATTTGAGGAAATAGTATTGAGGTTAAAGTTAAAAAAGTGCTTTTTATGATGAGAGCAGATATTTATCGAAATTCCAAAATGTATCAAACGGCAGCAGAAATTAGTAAATAGCGAGAAGAAGCGGTAATACAAAGAAAACAGTAAACGAAAAGAAACGTGTGCAAACCGATACTACTTGGTACTGCTATCCATTACTATATTCATGATTACATTCTGACTGCAAGGAAGTCATATTTCTCTCGCTCTCGCTCTCGATGATCTATTCTATTTCGTTCGTTCGTTCGAGCTCTCAAAGACGTTTTTCTTGACCGCGTCATATTTCCTCAAGAACGAACTATATTCATCAATATCCCACGTACTATCGACACGGCCGCCCATGTCGCTATCGATCGTGTTTGGGTTGAACGTTTCGTTCATCTTCTTCGCCGCTTTCGCTTTGTCCGAACGAGGATGTATGAACCTGATTTTCGATTTCGTTTTCGCATCAATGAATGGAGAGATCAATTTCCAGAACACGGAGAACACCGAAGGCGGGTCGTAACATACCGCTAAGCCGAGCCGTTCGGGGTAATGTTCTTGCATGATGTGTAAAGTTTCCATCGAAGTTCGCCAGGAAGGCGATAATCTTAAAGACCATTGCGAGAAGTTTATTAACATGCAAATCTGTTCTTGCGATAAGAGAGATACATCGGAAGAGCCGCGCGCGATTTGCTCGCCATGCGTTCGCCATAAAGCGTTCTCAAACGTATACACTAATAATTTAATGTTCCCATCGTGTTCGCGAGTGTTCTCTCTGGATGGTCTCATGACGACAATTCGACGTCCACTTCGATCTCTCCCAGATCGATATTGCTTCCCAGTTCTCAATTCATGTTTTATGTCCTCGTAAGTGATTCGTTCTGGTTTAAACTCCGCTCGCCATAACAAAGTCTTCTTCAACATCTCGAACGCTTTTAACACGTCCCATTTTCGCGCTCTTAAATTCCTCGCAAGTTGCGCGTCCGAGCAATATCTTTTCAACTCATAAGTCGCGAGTAATATTTGTTCTTTTTCGTCATCAACTAACGCTCTTAATTCTTTAATCTTCGTCTTTTCCTCATCAGTTAAATAAGCAATTTTCTTAACTATTTCTTGTTCTTTCTTGTTGTTATTTTCCTCAATCAAGTTCGCGTCCGCGTTACTATTATCCCCGATTATGTTCGCCCTATTCACGAGTTGTCGTTCTTTTTGTTTAGTCCTTTTATAATCAAATACAGTATTATCATTATCATTATCGTTATCACGAGTAGTAGATTCATTATTCATCGTCACCGTTCTCGCATAATCTCGTTTCGTGAGCATTTCTGTTTTCTCGTCAAAATCATCATCATCATCAACAACAACATCAATATTCTTTTTTGGACCATCGTCAGCGAAAACGTTTCGAATGACTCGAACGCTGATTTTCAAGACGACGACGCAGAGAAAGACCGTAAAGATCAAAGCGATCGCGGCACACGCTAAAAACACGTCCTCGTCTTTCATTTCATATTTCATAAATTTCTCTAATTTCTTCATCCTCTTCCTATCGTTCTTGAACGTGAAAGTAATCATTTTTATTCCAATCGCTCTTATTTTCGAAATCGTCTCGGTCATTCGTTTACTGTTCCTTATGATATTCCTCGTTTTTATTGATATCGATCGTTTGTTAGCGTTGATTTTCTCGCTCATGATTTTCATCGTCGTCGTCGTCGTCATCTTCGTTCGTTCTCGTTTCTGCCCATGCCAATGTTTCGTTTTCGTTTTCATTTTATTATTACTCTCCTTTATTCGTTATTATTATTGTTGGAGCATTTACAGCAGAGAAAACTGTTTGGAACACCAAGGATGAACAAACACAAGTACACAACGGTTTTTTTGATGATTTTACAGCAGCAGCAGCATCAAAAAGACACAAAAAGACACAAAAAGACACCATCAGCAGAGAAGTATTTATAGGAAGAATAAGATCTTTATTGAACAATCGATTGATTAATGATCGCAACTGCGCTAGAAGAAGAAGATAGATCGAAAGAGACACGCATCGAAATCCCTTTACAGGACAGAAAAGTCGTCCACGCGTGCAGGTTCGATCAATGGTCTAAACAATTCAACGAAAACACGTTTCAGTTTCGGACGATCGAATGTGACCACGAAGTCTGCGAGTTCATTTTAAGGGATCGAGTGATGGTCAGCGAAGACGGTTCAGGAGTGCCGAAGAGGAAGAAGAGGGATGTACTGGAGAGGTTAGGGGAGGATTTTTTAGTCGCGAGTAGTGATAGCGATAGCGATAGTGATTGTAGTGATAGTAGTGATGATGAGGAGGATGAAGATGATGATGATGATGAGAAGAAGAAGACTTCAAAAGTAACGACGACGACGACGACGACAAAGACGAGACGACAAACTAAAAAGAAGAATAATAACAAAGAACTCTCTGAAGAGTTCATGAAAAGCATAGAAGATGCGATTTTAAAATTAGGGGGATGCGTGCACCCGAAATTGACGTGGTCCGCGCCTACAGACGCCGTTTGGTTAACGCAGTTTTCGACCAAATGCATGAACGCTAACGAGGTCGTTTTGTTATTGCAGAGTAGCGATAGGGTTGCGCATGATTTAGATGGAGGTGCGTATGCGCATTGTGAAGATTGCGATGTTGGTGATGATGATTGTTTAGAAGACGTTGCAGAGGAAAAGCATAGTTTGACTTTAAGGAAACACTCGAGTACGTTAGAGTTATCGAGAGAGTTTCGAGCGTTCGTAGTCGACGGTGAGATAAGAGGGATATCTCAGCGCGACGTGTCCTCGTTTTATCCATTTTTAATCACCGAAAGAAAGAAAATTGGAAATACTATTGAACGGTTTTGGAAGGAGACAATTAAACCGACTATTTGGCATAGAAATTGTGCCGTTGGCTATTGCGTAGATTTAGTGCTATCGAACGATAACGCAAAGGTGAGATTTATAATCGATTTTAACCCTTTTGGAGGGGCGACGTTGCCTTTATTGTTTTCTTACGAAGAACTCACTTCTCGTAACAACAACAAAAATAATACTACTACTAGTAATGATGATGAAAAAGATAATAATTCGCCTTCTTCTTTTTGTGTAGAAGTAAGAGTCGTCGAGACGCAAGGAAAAGTGCTACCATCGAAAGGGTTTGGAGTGCCTTACGACCTCGTCGATACGAGCGAATCCTCTGCGATCGCTGAATTCATTAGAAGGCAACAGCGAGAGCAACAACATGAACGATTATGATTGTATATTACATATCACTCTAGAGCGCGCGCTCGCAGAGGCATCAGCAAAACTCATTTCTATTTTTGCACTTCTAAAGCTTCTATTAACCCCCCGGCTTCGCTAAAAGGGCCCCACGTAATTCCAGCAAAACCTGCTTCGACGATAACTAATTTCTCGACATCTTGCGACCAATCGCACCCTTTTGCCATTTTTTTCACCATCCCACTCGTCGCTTCTTGGTACTTTGCTAATAAAACATTATCTTTCGATTTCGCGTGTTCGAACAAAATCAATCGACCGCCCGGTTTCAAAACGCGTTTTGCTTCTGAAAGTGCAAGCTCTGGCTTTTCAAACACGCACATGGAAAACGTATCGACGACATAATCGAACGTCTCGTCTTCGTAAGGCAATCTTTGTACGTTTGCAATTTCAAATTTTGCTTTGATATTATTGCTATTATTATTATTATTATTATACATTTTCGCCCACTTCTCTTCCGCTTTTTGTAACATCCCTGGCGATAAATCAATCGCGGTTAAACTTTTAATATTGTTATTCATTTGATAATATGGCAAGTTTAACCCAGTTCCAACGGCCAGTTCTAACACGTCTCCCTCTACTCTCTGAAACATCTTCTGTCTTAAACCGTCAATACCTAACTTTGCGGTAACGAACTCGTTCCCGTCTAAATCATCATAGTTTGCAGCGTATCCATCGTATTCGTTCTTCACCTTATTTGATAAAGTAGTAGTACTTTCAGATTGTTCAATCATCGCGAAAGCTTCTCCTCCTCCTCTTCGCCAATAGAACATCCTATCACTATTCGTGTTAAATAAGAAGTTCAACATACTACTAGACATCAAAGCGCTAATAACAACCTTTCTCCTCGTTTTCACAACTCGATAATGTTCATCATAATCATTATCATTATTATTATTATTATTACTATTTCTAGTACAAGAAAGAGCACTACACAAAGCTGATTCTATTTCATAACAACCAATATGATGACCATGATCATGACTATGAATATGATGATGATTATGATGATGATGTTGATGATTTTTCTCCCTCTTAATAACGAACGATGGGCAAAAAGTACTCTTACTCCTATTATAACGACCTCTATAAATTCTGTTACTTCTATGCCATGATAATTTCGTTCTCGTCGTCGTCTTCGTCGTCGTCGCTTTTGTCGTCGTTGACATTGATACTATTACTATTACTACTATGCTATTTAATTTTTGAATGTACAGTTTCGGAGAAGACGGAAGAGTAAAAAGAGAGCGCATGTGTTTCTTCTCGATCCAAACTCCACATCATATAACGTCACTCTTCGTACGCAGTAATAGATCAAGTAAATACGTTAGTACTCCTACGCTCTCTAAAATAAACGAGCAGCACGGAGAACTTCGTTAATAAACAACTCTGTACAGATCTACATCTATCTATATACATACATAGATAGATATAGATAGATCTCTCACTCTCTCGGTTAAGTTTAAGAATATTTTTTGTTTCCAACGAAGAAGAAAATAGTAATTATAAAATTATTATTCCCTCGCGGTCGCTCGAAACTTCGTTAGTGACGACGATGATCCCGTTGAAGTTTATACTAGTAGTACTATTGATCATAAGTAGTAGTAGTAGTAATGATGATAATAATGATAATAATATGAGAGTTGGTGTTAATGCGCATCCGTATAAAATTAGTTCTAGTTTATGTGGAACTCAAGCTCATCCTAATTCGAAGAGATCAGGGCATAATGCGCCTGTAGGAGTAGATCAAGCTATTACGTTCAAGATGCAGTTCACGAATCCGATAGCGTCGAATGAAGCACAAATTGGGGAAGATAATCGTGATAGGATGATCCCGGATCAATGGGATGTCGGAGGGAATTTTTATTGTAAGAACTGCCGAATGACGATTACGACAAAGCATACGGATTCGGAGGCGTATAAAGAGCTATTGACCGTCTCTGAAGGGTCTCTTTTGGAGCAAGGGAGAGATATGAACGGTAATACAAATTATGGAATTGGAGTGCGTTGTTCTGGACAGAGATATGATGCCAATTACGAGAGTAATATTCATCATTATATATGGACCGCGCCGAACATGGACGTAGGTGAAGTCACTCTTAAACTCACCGCGGCAGCCGGACAGCGTAGCCAGTTTAAAACGAACTTTGTTACTTTAACGTACGATGAAAGTATCAAAGACGCGTTTATGAAGCCATCGCCGCCACCGCTTCCTCCTGGGCAAATTGAATCTCCATCGCCGCCGCCGGCTGATCATTTTGGCGGGTTAGTCGATGCAGATAGAGTCGTTGGAAAATCTGAGAGGAACAAAATTATAGCCGCACATGGAGCTGTAATGTTATTCACGTGGTCCTTTTTCCCACCGTTAGTTATGTACGCCGGGAGATTCAAAGATAAACTCTTCGGCAAAGAATGGTTCAAAGTACATAAATATTTAGCAAACACGATGTTGCTTTTGTTTGGAATAGGGCTGATCCTCGCCAACCGCTATAGGGTAGTTACAAAAGGTCGAATATCGTATCCGTTTGAAAAAAGACATGGGTGGAGTGGAATCATCGCAGTCATGTCTCTTTTCACACAACCAGTTTTGGCATATTTCAGGCCTGCAAAGTTTATTGGCGATTCGACCAAACTAAGCGTTAAAAGAATTGTTTGGCTTTGGGCGCACAGACTCGTGACTTTAAACGTGATTATATTTACGATGTTCTCAGTGCGCACTGGTTTATTGGATTATAAAGATTTAACGTTCGGTCGTGAAGTTATAGATAATGTTTGGAACCGCTCGTTTATTGTCACTTGGGTCATTTTAGTCTATATCGCAATTCCAATCGTTCTGGAAATCGTCGTGCGGCATAGAGGTAAAAATCAAAGAAAATATTCTCAAATCGAACTCCAAGAAGTAGCCGCCGCTGATGATGTCGATGAAAACCAAACAAATGAGGAAACGTTGGAATAAGTTTATTATTATTGTTGTTGATCCATCATTATCATCATCATTATCTCTATATTGTATCATATATGTGTACTAACATTACATTGTTGTGTTGTTGTTGTTGTTAATATAAAATATAATAAAAATACAAAATATCTTAGTACTGTACCGTACTACTGGTATACACATTCTATCTATCATCTATTGAGTCTTCTTTTTGTTTTGTTTTATATGATTCATTTCATTCTCTTCCGTGGCGTTCATTTCATCCACTCGCTCGTCGATTGCATCCGCCAAATCTGGTTCGTACAGTAACAATCCAAATAGAACTTCTAACCAAACGTATAACGGCGCAAAAACGGTCGTATTCAAAACAGTATTCACGTTCGTCGTCGCAAACGTAGGTCGACGTCGTTCAATTAAACCGTGTCCAACACAGACCTGTATAAAAAACGCTACTAAAAGACCATATCTCGCGAATTCCAACGTAAACGGCCATGCGAATACGCACGCTATTGCCATTATCATCGCCGGGAAACTAAAACACACTAAAAACGTCGTCGCTACGAAGAAATCTTTACTCTTTTGTAAATACATCAAGTACGACAAACAAACTATGATATGCGCTAAAGTCGGTCTCATGAATATATAAAACAACTTATTCACTTTGAACTTCTCGGCGAACGCGATTGTCATCGTCTCTACTGTTTGCGGTACTACGTACGCACACTCAATATTCGCCAAAAAGCATAATAAACAGAACACTATGATCGGCATAGTGATCAAATGTATCCACTTATTCATAAAATTCTGATGTTTATGGAAATACTCAGCCGCTTCTTTTATGAACGAATCGTTCCCGTACCGCTTTCGCCTTTCTTCCTCTTCCTCTTCTTCGGTCTTATTGAACGATAAAGTGTTCGAGAACATCTGTTCAGTTATTTGTGCCTTCGTTGGCCTTTGCGAGAGTTCCTCTTTCCTCATCTTCTTCGCCTTATTGTTTTTATTGTTATCGTTACTCATTGTTAAGACAACTCTGATATTCGATAGATGGTGAATAAAATATGCACTGCCAGTATGACGACTGTGCTTAGTGTGATTAAAATCGTACCACAGTGCGTACGCTTCTTATTAAATATATTAAGCTCTCGTTTCAACGACCGTCTGACGAAGGAAGAAGTCGTTAGTCTTTGCAGTCTCTGCTTTGCTGCACTAGTCAGCTAGTGGGGAAGTTCGGATCGATGATAGAAAGATTTCGTAAAAAGGGCTTTTCCGTTTTCAAAAATATTAGTATATAGTATTATTATTAAAATGAGCGCACAGGCCATGAGCAGTAAAGCCACGCAAGTGTTTAGTACTGCCGAGCAGCAGATCTCATCGAATAAGCAATCGCTGTTTAGATCCGTCTTAATCAATAAAAGTAAATCCGTTCCTCAAACGTGCAAATCTTTTACGACAACAACACAACCGTCCGAGTCATTCGATCAACGAATTGGTCTTACTGAACAATACGATGATCATCATCGACAACAGCAACAACGAATGATCGCTATTCAATCGTACTTGATCGTTAACAATAAGAGAAGATCTGATAAGAATCTTCAAAAGACTCGAGCGATGAAGAAATCTGGGGATTCCCAACTCTGCAACGCAGCTAACGCTGCCCCAGCTACTGCTTCTTTGAACACTTCCTTAGTGAACGGCAAAGGGGCAAACGCGAAGAACTTGGGGTATTCTTTCTTGGCCGGTTTACTTATATGGATCTGCCCAGCGCCTACTGGAGTGACCACGCAAGCGTGGCATTTGTTAGCCGTGTTCGTTGGGACAATCGTCGGGATTATTACGCAACCGTTACCGTTAGGCGCGGTTGCGATGATCGGTTTGGGCGTTTCGATGACGACCGGTTTGTTGCCGTTCGCGGCTGCTTTTTCGGCGTTTTCGTCCGAGATTCCGTGGTTAATCGCCATCGCGTTCTTCTTAGCGCGTGGGTTCATTAAAACCGGTTTAGGGAATCGAATTGCGTATTACATCGTTTCCTTGTTCGGGAAATCTACGTTAGGTTTGACCTATTCTTTGGTCTTCTCCGAAGCGCTTTTGGCGCCAGCGATTCCATCGTTGGCCGCGAGAGCTGGAGGGATCTTCTTACCTTTGGCAAAAGCTCTGTGCGTCGCGTGCGGTTCTGATCCAGCAGATAAGACGGAAAAGAAAATGGGCGCTTACGTCATGACGACTTTGTTTCAAACGTCTACGATTACATCCGGTATGTTTATCACGGCTATGGCCGCGAACCCGTTATCGGTGAACTTGGCCGCGGCGGTTACTGGTATTACGATCTCGTGGGGACAATGGGCGCTCGCCGCGTCTTTACCAGGTCTTATTTGTTTAATCCTCGCTCCTTTGGTCTTGTACGTCTTATACCCACCAGAGGTTAAGGACTCTCCAGAAGCCCCTGCAAAGGCGAAAGAAGAGTTGGCGAAATTGGGCCCAATGTCTGGCGATGAAAAGATCATGGCTTTTGCTCTCGGCTTAACCGTCGTACTTTGGATCTTTGGTGCCTCTGTTGGTGTCGGTTCAGTCGCCGCGGCGTTGAACGGTCTCACAATCTTGCTTGTTTCTGGCGTCATCTCGTGGAAAGAGTGCTTGGCCGAAGGTCCGGCGTGGGATACGTTGACCTGGTTCGCCGCGTTGATCGCCATGGCCTCCTATTTACAAAAATACGGCTTAATCCCATGGTTTGCGAACTCTGTGGTTAAAATCGTGACCGGTATGGGCTTGGCCTGGCAACCGGCTTTTTTGATTGTCGTGTTGTTATACTTCTATTCGCATTACTTGTTTGCGTCTGGAGCTGCGCACATCGGTGCGATGTACACGGCGTTCTTATCCGTCTTGATTGCATGCGGCGCTCCGCCGTTAGTGTCTGCCATCATTTTGGGTATCTTCTCCAACATCATGGGCTGCACTACGCACTACGGTATTGGTTCTGCGCCGCCATTTTTCGGTGCGGGCTACGTTCCGTTAGCCACGTGGTGGAAGATCGGTTTTGGCATGTCCATCATGTACATCACGATCTTTCTCGGTGTCGGCTTTCCGTGGTTCAAGGTTATCGGCTTGATGTAATAATTAAACATCCATCAAAAAGTGAGATGATATGAATAAATACGTATAAAAAATTATTATACGTACTTACGAGTATGTTATTTGTGAAAGTTTAATGACCTACATAACAACCATCTAATCATACAATATCTACATCTATGTTCAACAACAACAACGACACAGACTACGCATCTTTTTAAGAACGTTTATAAAACAAAAGATCTTGTTCCATTTGTTCCTTGTTCATGTTTTCAATCGTTCTATAGCTATTTCTTATTCTCTTTCCTACTTCTTCATCTTGTCCAGGCGGGATCCAAACGAACAGAGAGTATAATCTTCCCCCGTATACAGTAATCGTGGCAAAAATATGCCCGAACGAATCCATGCCGACCAAATCGTAATCAACGTATAATTGTCCGCCAGTGCCGTCTTCTCCGTTCGCTCCAACGTTTCGTTCAGAAACTATTGGATCCTGATCGACTGTATATATAGCATCTTGTAAAGCGTAATCGCTCAACGCCAAATCCTCAAAAATACCCATTCTATCAACCTTCAATCTCGTATACCCAGGTAACGTCACGCAATACGCTTTCTCGGTCGATTTTTTCTTCGGATTCACCCATCTCGCGTCCGTTCCATTCGTCGATTTCTCGGTCTTATTCACCGTATCGGGTTCAAACGTCTGCGGTACGTCGAAGAAGTATTTGAACTTATCAAAGTTATTATCGGATCCACCGTATCCACCATAGGACGAAGAAGACGTCGCTTCGCCATAGAATCTCTTAAACCCGTCTCCCAAATCTTGTGGGTTTTGTATCAAAGTCGTCGTTTTTTGTTGTTGTTGTTGTTCTCCGCTTTCAGAGGCTAAGGCGAACGATGAACTATTATTACTTACTTGAGAAGACGTTAAAGTCGATACTAATAACGACGATAAAGATGTCGCAGTCGTCCTTAAGAGAATACTGCGACGACTTGATTGTGATACTATTTCCATTCGTGTCGTCGTCGTCGTTAACGATGTACTGTTTCTTTCAGTAGTAGTAATCTTTTCATTGTTATTATTATCGTTCTCGTCATCTTCATCAACGACAACACCGTCAAAGGCAGCTTCGTCATAAGTGTTCAAAATCTTATTAGAACGACAATAATTCTTTTTACTTTCGTTTCGTTTGGATTTAATACAGTTCTGCGTCCATGAAAGATGAGGAAGTTTAGAATTAAGCGTTATTGGTCTAGTTCGAGTGAACATTTCTTACTACTATAAACGCACAGAGCGTGTGTGAAAGTGAAAGTTCAATAGATTCTGAAGTTTGTTATCCGCTTATTCTTGAAATGAGAAAATTTTTGTCTGCTGATGCCGATGGTAACGAGATTTCGGACTTAGTGGCAGTAATTGTTAGGCTCGATGATAATAATAATTATAATAGCAATAACAACAACGAATGTATGCATGAATGTTTTATGGTGTGTGACTCTTCTTTTTGTTGTTTGTTTTTTTCATCAAATAAGTATAAAATTAATTTGTTCTACAGCAACCGTTCTCTCTCGCGCTTTCTCATTTTTCTTCTTCTTCCATATATTATATATCTTTTTTTCTCTCTCTCTTTCTCGCGCTATATCGATGAAGAGCTTTTATTTGTTCAAAGACATCATCGTATTCGAAGTATCGTTCGCGCCAGCCAAGACGGCACCATCCAAGTAAGAATCCGCCAATTGGACTCTCTTGACGTTTTCTTGCTCGTTCTCCAAAGCTTTGCCGTATTCGAGCAAGATTTCCATGGACAT
>Ga0115004_10001123_pt1 | contig 21622 bp, 20 predicted proteins | sample ArcticOcean_MG_C_10_FD_88737 | JGI IMG/M metagenome (GOLD analysis project Ga0115004, IMG submission 88737) | Marine microbial communities from western Arctic Ocean - ArcticOcean_MG_CB11_90 | ecosystem: Environmental > Aquatic > Marine > Oceanic | place: Arctic Ocean: Canada Basin | collected... | reverse complement strand
TGATAGCTCTTCTGTTTCTGTAAATAACTTAATAAATCCTTCATTAACCAATTTTGTGAATTTTATTAATAATGGTTTGGGTAAATTTTCTATAAAACCTACATCATGAATTCTAATCAATGGTATTAGTAGCTTTGGGAAAATATTTTTCGAATAAAGATATGTTATTAATGCTATCTCTAATCTCCTTGCAGAAGGGATGATAATTTTATTACATTGTTTAAGGTTATTATCTTCTAAAATTTTAATTAATGACGTTCCAGATTTATGGATATACTCAACTGACTCCTCTCCCTCTTCGCTTAACTTAATTCTTGGCAGTCCAGAAACTAATTTATTATCGAAAGGCATTTTTTCTAAATTAATACCTTTACAAGATATTACAATTGATTCTTTATTACCTATCAAATCATTTATTGCATTTATTTGTGTTCTCTCATGCCCAATAGCAGAAAAAAGTCTTCTCTCTAAAATTATTATACTTTTATTCATTTTTTTATTGATTATTACTAATAAAATTTAACTTTATCCAATTTGCACATTCTTCTGCTTGATTTGGGAAAATTTTTAATTTGTTTGTGTTCTTATAGGTTCCATCTTGATCGTAAAATATGAAGCCTTCTTTTTTTAAAATATCGAGACTATTACTTTTTTTATTTTTTTTATATAATTTATTTTTTGACAATCTTATAATTCCAACTAATTGACCCGCTGTTAATGACTCAGAAATCATAGATATCGAATCTTCAGTAATCCATGCAAATTTTGCTTCCCTCATTCTATTATTTACCCAATTTTGATTCTGATTTTTTATAAATGATATCTTTAAATTTTTCTTATAATTTAAAGAGAGGTTATCTAGATTAGTCTTTAGTTTTTCTAAGTTTAAAGAAAAATCTATAGGGGTTCTTCTAGATGTAGTTAATTCAAAATTTATATTTGGATTATTAATAACTAATTGTGTTATTTGGTTTATAACTGAATCTTCATTCCAAATAAAATTTTTTGAAATACCCCCAATTAATATTAACCCTTTGTCCGACTTTTTTTCCCCTTTACTTTTGATATTGCATAAAGCGCCATTCGTTTTATAAACCAATCCTTTTCCATTATATTGATCGTGCTTTGGAATGATGCAAAGATCAAACCAATGAACTGGAATACTTGGCTTCATAATTACTATCGATTTCCCTCCAAATAAAAATTTGGCTAGTAATAAACTTAAATGTACCCTGTGCCCAACCCCTATTATTAAATCTGGCCTAGGTAGTTTTAATAATTTTTTTATATTTATAAAAGTTGTGATTATTAAATTAGTTATAGGAATATTCAATAATTTTATTTCTAGATTTAATGAGTTAACTAGAGCTAAAGATTGGTTTTCATGGCCAATTTTCCCATCAAGAAATCGCCATACAATAATTTCTTTTTTTAATCTCATAGTCTTGATTCTACCAACAAATTATTTATTATTTCAGCAGATTTTGGGGCCATAGTTATTCCATATCGAAAATGTCCAGAATTAATATATAAATTTTCATATTTATCATCTTTGACAATGATTGGAATATTTTCTTTTGTACCTGGTCTAAATCCTGCCCAATGATTCTCTACTAAAATATTTTTTAATTCAGGTATTAGTTGTTCTGCTTTTTTCTTTAAATATTCTATTGAATCAAGCTCGACTTTTACATCAAAGCCAACTTCCTCTGCTGTGCTTCCAGCGATAATTACTCCGTCTTTTCTTTGTAAAATATAAAAATCATCTGAATAAAGTATATGATTTATTTTTAAAGATGAGGCTTTGTATTGAATCATTTGGCCTCTAACAGGATAAATCTTATTTTGGTATTTTTCTTGAATCATAGATGTCCAAGCCCCTGAAGTAATTATGAAATAATCTGCTTCAATATAACTACCATCTTTTGTTGGCCATTCATTTAATGTTTTCTTTTCCATCCGAATCGAACATAGCTCTGTATTTTCAATAACATTGATTCCTAACTGTCTTAAATATAACCTAATTGCCTTCATTAATCGTGGGGGTCTTATTTGAGCTACTAATGGTAATAAAATAGCTGAAGATTTTTGAAATATAGAATTTTGAATTCTATAATTGTGGCTTCTTGCCCATTGATGAATATTGTTTTCACTGTGAGGTGGAATCAGCTTGATGCCAGATCTACTAAATTCTGGATCTATCCCTGTAGCACTAAATAGTTTTTTTGAAAATTCTTCATAAAATTCAGAAGAATTTAAGCATAGGTTATAAACTTCTGGTGAATATAGCCATGGCATTAGTGGGAATAAAATACCCGCCCCTGCCCATGAAGATTCTTTACCAATTTCATTTTTATCTACTATAACAACTGAAAATCCGCTCTCCCTTAATTTAATTGCTGAAAGACACCCAATAATACCGCCGCCAATAATTACAATTTTTGTACTCAATTATTTACACACCGGTTATTGAAAATTTTTCAAATTCGATTAAGTCTTTTGGTAACCCTAAAATCACTATTATATCTCCCCCCTGAAGCCTTATATCTAATCTTGCTTCAATATCTTCCAACATATTTGGTCTTCTTAGGTGCTGTATTTCAATATTAAAATTATCAAATGGTATTTCGCTTATTTGCTTATTTATTAAATAGAAGTTATTTTTAATTTCAATTGAATGAAGTTGTAATTGCTCTTGGCCTTGTAAGTCATCGCCTGCTTCAGAAGAGCCCATAAAATAACCTCGAAAGATTTTATATCTTTCATTTCTAAAAGCTCTTATTTTTTTTATAACTCTTGCTAATGGAATATCTAAAATAACAAGGGCATGGGATGCTAGCATTAAACTACTTTCTAACACCTCTGGAACAACATCCGTTGCTCCAGCGTCTTGAAGCTGTTGAATTGACGATTCGTCACGAGTTCTAACGATAATCGGTAAATCTGGATATATTTCACGAATCACATTTAATACTTTTAATGAAGATCTGTCATCAGAGTATGCAATTACTAAAGCCTTTGCTCTTTCAATGCCAGCTGCTCTTAAAACAACTCTCCTACTAGCATCTCCATACATCACTTTTTCTCCTGCATTTGCTGCATCGTTTACACGATTTAAATCCATATCAATTGCAATAAATGAAATATTTTCTTCCTTAAGAAACCTCCCTAAATACTGGCCCCCTCTTCCGTAGCCGCATATAATTACATGGCCACTGAAATCTTCACTAGATGCTTCTATTTTATTTACTAATTTTTCACTATTTTTTAAATATTCTGTTGAGATATATCTAGCAATACGGCCATTAAATGGAATAATAAATGAGGCAAATAGCATTGATAGCAAGCATACTGATAAAATAATTTGAAGTATATCGCCAGATATAAGATTTTGCTCTTGGCCCAATGCTAGAATTACAAAACTGAATTCACCAGCCTGTCCTAAAATTACCCCTGATCTAATTCCAACACCTAATTCGTACTTAAATAGCTTAGCCAAATAAGTTATAACTGTCACTTTGAAAATAGTGTAAACGAAGAATAATAAAAATATTATAGGATAATATTCAATAAGGACTTCTATATTAAGCATCATACCAATACTAATAAAGAAAAGACCTAATAAAATATCTCTAAAAGATGCTATATCGGACTCAACTTGATATCGGTACCTTGTTTCAGAAATTAACATGCCTGCAAGAAACGCTCCTAATGCATAAGACAGTCCAGTTAGTTTTGTTACATAAGCAAAGATAAGAGTAATCATTAAAACATTAAGTACAAATAACTCTCTTGATTTTTGTTTAGCAACTATTCCAAACCAGAAGTTCATCACGGGTTGTCCGACTCTAAAAAGAATAAAAAGTAAAACTATAATCTTAAATAACGACATCCATAACACACTGTATAGATCTACTACCTGTGAATTGAAAACTGGGATTAAGATTAAAATAAAAATTACAGCTATATCTTGAAATAATAAAATCCCGATAGATAGCTGACCATGACGACTATTAAGATCAATTCTTTCCATTAATATTTTAGATACAATTGCAGTTGATGACATCGTTAATGCTGAGCCAATAATAAATGCTGCTGCAAGATCTAACCCCAGGAAAGTTGAAAATATCATTGTTGTCGCCAAAGTTATAGCAACCTGAGCCCCACCTAGACCAAATAAAATATGTCGCATGGAGTTTAATTTAGGCAAACTAAACTCCAAACCAATTGTAAACATGAGAAATACGATACCAAATTCAACAAAATGTCTGCTTGATTCTGAATCAGGTAATACTCCCAGCGCATAAGGGCCCAAGATTAAGCCCACAACAAAATAAGCTATCATGGGGGGCAGTCTTAAATATCTAAACAAGGCCACCATAAGAACGGAGCTAACTAATAAAAGAATAATTAATTGGATTGATTCAAACATAAATTATAGGCAATTTCATATATAACTTTATTCTACTATCAAACCCTTTTATACTTATAAAATAAATATATTTGAAGAAGGCTAATGAAAAAAAATTCAGATCAGATTATCAAGCTTGCGCAAGAAGTACTCAGTATTGAAGCAGAAGAAATTCTTAAGGCAAGTAAAAGTATTTCTAATAACTTTACTGATGCAGTCAATGAAATCCTTGGCTGTAAAGGGCGCGTTGTTTTAAGTGGCATGGGAAAATCCGGTCATATTGCAAGAAAAATTGCCTCTACTTTTGCAAGCACTGGCACTCCAGCTTTTTTTATGCACCCTGGTGAAGCAAGTCATGGAGACCTAGGCATGATTACGAAAGAAGACATTGTCATATTTTTTTCTAATTCAGGCCAAAGTAATGAACTAATATCAATCTTGCCCACAATAAAAAGAATAGGGGCTAAGATTATTGGAATATCTGGGAATACTAATTCAGAGTTGGCCAATCAAAGTAATATCCATATAAGTGCCGCAGTCACGAAAGAGGCTTGTCCTTTAGGATTAGCACCAACAGCAAGCTCGTCTGTTTCATTAGCACTAGGTGATGCTCTTGCTCTATGCGTATTAGATTTAAGAGAATTTACTGCTGAGGATTTTGCTAGGTCTCACCCAGGTGGAAATTTAGGTAATAATATATTAATAAAAGTTAAAGATATTATGCGTATTGATAAGAATATTCCATCTATTAATATTACTTCTTCTTTAAAGCATGCAATAGAAGAAATTTCTAATAAAAAAGTTGGTTTTACAGGGATAGTGGATAATGAAAATAAATTAATGGGAATATTGACTGATGGGGATTTGCGAAGAGCATTGCTTAACAAAAAAAATATTGACTCCTCAATTGAAGAATGTATGACAAAAGATCCCATAACTCTTGATGGCTCAGAGATGGCTATTGAAGCAGTAAACATAATGGAAAAATTTAAGGTTAATTGTTTTCTTATAACTGATAGCAACAAAAAAGTGGTTGGGATGTTAAATATAAATGATCTTTTTGAATCGAAAGTAATATAGTTGCTAAATGACAAACAAACTTTCATCAATTTTTGTACTATTGCTTGTTTTGATAATTGCCTTTATTACCTATTGGCTTAAGATTGAAGTTGAAAAAGAACTATTAATAAAAAATAATAATAATGTTAGCGGCCCTGAATTTTATATCAGAAACTTTAATGCCACACAAACCAAAAAAAATGGTGCTATAAAATTTAAAATAAGGGCAGAAAGTATGGAGCATTTTGATTATGCTGAATATGCTACTTTATATAAACCTTATTTTATACGGTATAAAAACAGTAAGCCTTACTCACATATAAAAAGTAATAGTGGAAAAGTCATAGGTAAAGGTGATGAGTATTTATTCTCAGACAATGTTGTTCTAACCAGAGTTGAAACTATGAAAAAAAGAGAGATGAAGCTTTTTACCGACCAACTAGATATATTGCCAAATATAGACATTATTTTAACAAAAAAACCAGTAAAAATAATACAAGAGCCCAATATAGAGATTTATGGTGTTGGGATGAAATATGATAATAAAGAAGGGGTCTTAAAACTATTAAGCAATGTCAGAGTTCATTATGATAATCCAAGAAAAAAAACTCAAATTAACTAAATATAATTTTATAGTGGCTTGTATGTTCACGATATTAACATCTATAACTACCGTTGCCTTTTCAGAAATGGCAGATAGAGATAAAGCAATTGAAATTGAGTCAGATACAATGACTGTAGATGATGCAAAAAGTATTAGCATCTATAAAGGGGATGTGATACTGACTCAGGGAACATTAATTATTAGAGCAAATAAATTAACAGTCAGGGAGGATAGGCAAGGCTTTCAGCATAGCACTGCAACTGGCAAACCAACAACTTTTAAACAAAAAAGAGATGGGAGAAGTGACTATATAGAAGGGCGTGCAGAAAGAATAGAATATGATGGTCATATGGATAAAGTTCATTTATACAGCGGAGCCTCTGTCAAAAGGGGTAGCGATACAGTTTTTGGTGACTATATAATGTACGATACGAATGCTGAATTTGCTCAAGCACTTTCTGGCAGCACTAAAGACGAAAATGGTAATGAAATAAAAAAAGGAAGAACTCGAGTTATTATTAAACCAAAAGAAAAAAATTAAATAGTATGTCAGAATTAATTATTCAAAATATAAAAAAAACCTATAAAAAAAATCCTGTGGTTAAAGATATTTCTCTTAGAATTTTAAGCGGTGAAGTTATTGGGTTATTAGGTCCAAACGGAGCCGGAAAAACAACTTCTTTTTATATGATTGTTGGTTTAGTCTCCTCAGAGCATGGGACCATAAAAATTGATAATCATGATTTAACAAAAATGCCCATACATAAAAGGTCCAAACTTGGTATTTCTTATTTACCACAAGAGCCATCAATTTTTAGAAAAATGACAGTATCTGAAAATATTTTATCTATTTTAGAATTAGGTAAAAATTCAAAGAAACAAAATATAGAGCGCCTTGAAATTCTTTTGGGAGAATTAAGTATAGTCCATATTAGAAATAATGCTGCAATTACTCTATCTGGTGGAGAAAGAAGGAGGGTTGAAATTGCAAGATGCTTAGCAACAAATCCAAAATTTATATTGCTGGATGAGCCATTTGCAGGGATTGATCCAATTGCAGTTATCGATATCCAAAAAATTATTAAACGCTTAGCCTCAATGGGTATTGGGATATTAATCACTGATCACAATGTTAGAGAGACCCTTGGTATTTGTAATAGAGCCTACATTGTCAACCAAGGGAAAATTTTTGCATCAGGAAAGCCAAAAGAAATAGTTGCAAATCAAGAAGTTAAAAACATATACCTTGGGAAAGACTTTATTCTTTAAAATATGAAACTAAGTTTTAACCTTAAACTGTCTCAGTCATTAAGACTCACTCCACTTTTACAGCAATCAATCAAATTACTTCAAGCATCCCAGTCAGAATTAAATCAACTAATAGAAGACTATATTGCTGACAATATATTTTTAGAATTAGAAGATGGACTAGAAAGTAATTCAGTAAGTCAGTCAAACTTCAATAGTTCAAAACAAACATCTTTTAAGAATGACCATTCTTATGAATTATTTAATACTGAAATAAAAAATCAAACACTAAAAGAATATCTAATTGAAAATTTAAGTATTTTTTCATTTTCTGATAGAGACCAAATTATTTTCCTAGTCTTAATAGACTCAATTAATAATGATGGGTATTTAATTGAGTCTCTAGAAACGATTAAAGAATCTATGCCTTTTGAGCCCAATGCTGAACTTAAAGAATTAGAAAATATTTTAACGCTTATACAAAACTCTTCATCTCCTGGAATTGGTGCAAGAAATTTATCAGAATGCTTATCTTTACAATTAAAAGTAATTAAAAGTAATGAAAAATTAAATGATATTGCTTTCAAAATATGTAATGAATTTTTGAATCTATTGGGAAATAAAAACTATGGCTTACTAAAAAATAATTTAAAATGTAATGACAGTGAGCTAAATGAAGCGATAAAACTCATAAAAAGTCTTAGTCCTAAGCCTGGTCAAGTTTTTCAAAGAGTAGCCCCTCAAGACTTTATAAAAGCTGATACTAAAGTTGAGAAGGTTGATGATGGTTGGGAAGTAGGCTTAGTTGAGGATAATTTTTTAAGGCTCAAAATAAATGAAGATTATCAAGATATAGCAAAAAGAGAATCGGATAAATTTGATAAAGATTCTAAAAATCAGTATCTAGAAGCGAAATGGTTAATAAAAAACTTAAGGGAGAGATCTATTACAATTATTCGTGTATCAAGGGCCATTATGAAAAAACAAAATGAGTTTCTGGATAAAGGTAAGTTATTTTTAAAGCCATTAATTCTAAAAAATATTGCAGATGATCTTGATTTACATGAGTCCACTATTTCAAGAGTCACAACAAATAAGTTTATCTCTACTCCACATGGTATATTTGAACTTAAGTATTTTTTTGGCTCTGCAATTAAAAATTATAATGGGAATGACTTATCGTCTAAAGCAATTCTTTTTAGGATAAAAGAGCTTATAAAGAATGAAAGCTCAGATAGTCCCTTCTCAGATGAGCAATTATCAATATTACTTAAAGATGAGGGCATCCAGGTTGCAAGAAGAACTATTGCTAAATATAGAATTGTTTTAAAGATTCTTCCTTCTAATCAAAGAAAAAAAATATAACTTAAAGGGATATTATGAATTTAAATATTACTGGGCGACATTTTGAAGTAACTCCTGCTCTTAAAGAGTACGTTGAAAATAAATTTAATAAAATAAATAATCATTTTGATCATGTAATTAATGCTAAATTTATTCTTAGTGTTGAAAAATTTGATAATATTGTTGATGCAACTATTCATTTGCCCCATCTTGATATTAATGCTAAATCAGTAGATGAAGATATGTACAAGTCTATTGATTTAGTTATTACTAAACTAGATAGACAAGTGATTAAATATAAAGAAAAAAATAAAGACCATCATCAGTCAGAAGGTTCTATTAAAAATAAATCTTCTAATTTAGATATTTAATGAAAATATATAATATGAATTTAATAGGTAAGAAACAATGATTGGAATTTTATTAGTTACTCATGGAGAAATTGGGAACTCTTTGATTGATTGTGCGGCTCATATTTTAGATAGCCCTCCTAAATCAGTTGAATCTATATCAATCAACTCTAATAAGGATTTAAGTCAATATACTAATATTATTTCTCAAAAAATTCAAAATTTAGACAGAGGGCATGGCGTATTAATAATGACAGATATTTATGGTGCCACTCCCTGTAATCTCTTAAATAAATTTATTCAAAAAGATAAAGTTGAAGTTGTTACTGGAATAAATCTCCCAATGTTAATAAAAGCAATATCTGATCGAAAAGACAATATAAAAACATTGATAACTGATTCAATTGAATGTGCCAAAAAAAATATTAAAAAAATATGAGTTGCGAATGATTAAAAAAAAAATGAAAATCATTAACAAATTAGGCCTACATGCAAGAGCATCAAGCAAGCTTACTCTGCTTGCTTGTTCCTTCACCTCAAATATATTCTTAATTAAAGATAAAGATAAAGTAGATGCTAAAAGTATCATGGAAGTATTAATGTTAGCCGCTAGTAAAAATACAATAATTTATGTAGAAGCAGATGGTATTGATGAAAAAGAAGCTATTTCAAGCATTGAAAAGCTTTTTCTAAATTATTTTGGAGAAGGTGAATAATGTCATCTTTTAATATTCATGGCGTTCCGGTCTCTAATGGCATTGCTATTGGGAAAGCACATCTTATCTCTAATGCGTTATTAGAGGTTATTCATTATCAATTAGATAAAAATCAAGTTTCGAGTGAAATAAAAAGATTATCATTAGCAATGAATGAGGTTAGAAAAGATTTACTTAAAATAAAAAAGCAATTGCAAAAAGATTCTTCTGATGAGTTTTCAGCTTTTATTGATACTCACTTAATGATTCTTGCTGACAAAAATTTCTCTGAAAAACCTAAGGAAATAATTAATAAAGATAGCTGTAATGCGGAATGGGCATTAAAAAAACAAATGGATTTTTTTATTAGTAAATTTGACAAGATAGAAGATGAATATATCAAAGAAAGAAAGAATGATGTTATTCAAGTAGTTGAAAGAATATTGAAAGTACTCCTTGGGCACCCAAGTCAAAGTAGCCAAATTAGCAAGGGGAACTCTGCTATTTTAGTTGCACATGATATATCTCCTGCAGACGCACTTCAATTCAAGAAACATCAATATGCTGCTTTTTTAACTGATATGGGAGGATCGACCTCGCATACAGCAATTCTTGCAAGAAGTCTGAACATCCCATCCATAGTCGCACTCCAAAATGCTAGGGACTTAATTAAAAATAATGAACAAATTATTGTTGATGGTAATCAAGGAATAGTAATTATAAATCCTTCGAAAGAGATTCTGAAGGAGTACCACGTAAGGCAAAATCTTTGGGGGATTGAGCAACAAAAACTATCTAAAATTAAAAATATACAATCTAAAACCTTAAACAATGAAAAAATTGAATTATTAGCAAATATTGAAGTTCCTGGCGATATGGATTCAGTAAAAGATAATGGAGCTTCAGGAATAGGGCTTTTTCGAACTGAGTTTTTATTCATGAATAGGAAAGAACTACCAAATGAAGAGGAACAATTTAAAATATATAAATCAGTAGCAAGATCTATGAAAGGTAAAACCGTTGTAATAAGAACTCTAGATTCTGGTGCGGATAAATTAACGTCAGCTGACACAACAATTAGTGCTAATCCTGCATTAGGACTTAGAGCTATTAGATTATGCCTATCAGAGCCACAATTATTTAATATTCAACTCCGAGCTATATTAAGAGCATCAAAATTCGGAAAGATTAAGATTCTAATCCCCATGCTTTCTTCTTTATCAGAGCTACGGCAAACTAAATTATTAATTGAGAGAGCTAAAAAATCTTTGAATAATCAAAAAATTTTATATAATAATAATATAAAAATCGGAGGTATGATTGAAGTTCCAGCAGTTGCTATTAATGCTGACCTCTTTGCACAAGAATTAGACTTTCTATCAATCGGGACTAACGATTTAATTCAATATACACTAGCCATTGATAGAACAGATGACAGAGTCTCGCATTTATATAACCCACTTCACCCGGCTATCTTAAAGTTAATTAATATAACAATAAAAGCTGGTAAAAAATATAATAAAGAAGTTTCAATTTGTGGAGAAATGGCTGGAGACTTTAAACTTACTAAATTACTTCTTGGAATGGGCCTAAGACATTTTTCAATGCACCCATCTAGAATATTAAGTGTAAAAAAACAAGTTTTAAATTCTAATACGCAAAAATTGTTACCATGGTCTACTAAAATTTTAAAAACAAAAGAATCTGAAAATATAGAAACTTTAATTCATAAAATGAATCAATAAGATACATCGTCCAGGAGATATTATTATTTTAAATCCATTGTTAAATAGAGATGGCTTACCCTTATTCGAACAAATTAGTGAGAAGCACATTTCGCCAGCAGTAAATGAAATCTTAAAAAAGAACAGGCTTACAATCAAAAAAGTAGAGTCCAATAAAGAAGATCCAAATTGGCAAAACTTTGTATTCCCTTTGCAAAAAATTAATGAAAAACTAAGTCGGGTTTGGTCTCAAATTAACCATTTAAATTCTGTGGTTAATAATGAAGAATTACGATTAATTTACAATAAAAACCTTACTAAAATTACTAAATATCATTCAGAACTATCTCAAAATAAGTTAATTTATAAAAAATTTATAAAAATTAAATCTGGTATGCACTATCAAAAACTAACTACTCCACAAAAAAAAATTATTGCTGATGAAATTTTAGGGTTTGAATTAGGTGGGGTTGGACTAGATAGTAAAAAACAATCTGAATTTAAAAAAATTATAAGTAAATTATCAAAACTTAGTGCAAGTTTTGAAGAAAATTTATTAGACTCCGTAAACAATTATTCACTTTTAATTAAAGATAAGAATAGGTTAAAAGGTATTCCTAACGATGTTTTAGTTAAAGCTAAAATTGATGCTAAATTTCAAAAAAAATCTGGCTGGTCTTTTAGTCTGAATTTTCCTTGTTACATGCCAATAATGCAATATGCAGATGATAGAGAGCTAAGGAAACAAATTTATCATGCTTATGCTACTAAAGCATCAGACCTTAGTGACAAAAATGAAGATAATACTGACAATATTAATAAAATTCTTATAAACAAGCAAAAGCTATCTAATTTATTAGGTTTTTCGGATTATGCCTCAATGGCTTTGACAACTAAAATGGCTAATTCTAGTAGAGAAGTTATTAACTTCCTAGACGACTTAGCAAATAAAGCTAAGCCATTTGCATCTAAAGATATGGCCGATCTTATAAATTATGGTCATAAGCTAAATATAAAGAATATCGAAGCATGGGATGTAGCTTATCTTTCAGAAAAAATCAAAGAAAAGCGTTTCAATTATTCTGAACAAGAAATTAAAAGCTATTTTCCTGATCATAAAGTAATAGATGGTCTATTCAAGGTTGTAGAAAATATCTACGGAATTTTTATTAATAAGGAAATTGCAGAGGTTTGGCATAAAGATGTCAAATTTTATAAGATTACAAATAAATCTGGGGGGTTGATTGGCTATTTTTATTTAGATCTTTATGCACGGAAAAACAAAAGAGGTGGTGCATGGATGGATGAAGCTATCTCAAAGTTTAAATTTAATAATGAGGCAGCGCATCCTGTAGCCTATTTAACGTGTAATTTTTCAGAACCAGTTCATAATAATGTCTCTTTATTAACTCATGATGAGGTTATTACCTTGTTTCATGAATTTGGGCATGGCCTTCATCATCTTTTAACAGAAATTAATGACTATGGAGTTTCTGGTATTCAAGGTGTTGAATGGGACGCAGTTGAGTTACCTAGTCAATTTATGGAAAATTTTTGTTGGGAATGGTCTGTAATAAAAAATATGACAGAGCATGTCACAACCAAAAAACCAATGCCTAAACTATTATTTAATAAACTGTTAAAGTCTAAGAACTTTCAATCTGGAATGCAAACTACTCGTCAAGTTGAATTCGCATTATTTGATATAAAACTTCATAGTGATTATGATCCAAGTCTTAAAAATTTTCTCTGTTTACTTAACCAAGTTCGTGATCAAGTTGCAGTTGTAAGGCCACCTGAATGGAATCGTTTTCCACATAGTTTTTCTCATATTTTTGCTGGCGGATATGCTGCTGGATATTATAGTTACAAATGGGCTGAAGTTTTATCGGCTGATGCATATAGTCTGTTTGAAGAAATGGGGATTCTTTCAGCAGAAGCAGGTAATAAATTTAGAAAAGAGATTTTATCAATGGGTGGATCTAGGCCAGCTATGAAATCCTTCATTAAGTTTCGAGGTAGGAAGCCATCAATTAATGCACTTTTAAGACACCACGGGCTTTTAAGTTGAAAATTGCAACTTGGAATGTTAATTCTCTTAACGTTAGACTTCCTCACGTAATTGAATGGTTACATCAACATAACCCAGATGTTCTTTGTCTTCAAGAAACAAAACAAGATAATAATAAATTTCCTCATTCTGAATTTAAATCTCTTGGCTGGTATTCATATCATCATGGCCAAAAAACCTACAATGGCGTTGCAATCATTAGCAAAAAACCCTTAACAGATGTTTCATTAAACATTGATGGATTTGATGACACTCAAAGTAGATTAATTTCTGGCACATTCGAAAAAGAAGATACAAAAAAAGTAAAGATAATATCTGCCTACATACCTAATGGGCAATCCCTAGATTCTGATAAATTTATTTACAAACAAGAATGGCTTAGTAATTTCTACAATTGGTTAAAAAAATTACATATTAATCATAAAAATATTATATTAACAGGTGATTTTAATATCGCTCCGGAAGATATTGATTGCCGAGATCCATCATCGTGGAAGGGTAAAAATTTAGTTTCAGATATTGAAAGAGACTACTTTAAAAAAATATTAAGTCTTGGCTTTACTGATTCATTTAGAAAGTTAAATCCTGATACTTTAGATTTTTCTTGGTGGGACTACAGAATTCCTTTAAAGAGAAACTTAGGTATGAGAATTGATCATATTCTTACAACAGATTCTTTATTAGGTAATTTAGAAAAATCATACATTGATAAGCACCCACGTGAAATGGAAAGACCGTCTGATCATGCTCCGGTAATTACTGAATTAAAATAACTATTTATTCTTAATCTCGAGTACCTTAAGCTTTCTATACAAATGAGTTCTTTCTAACCCTGATTTCTTTGCTAAATCTAAGATAGAAATTTTTTTCTTCATGTGAAATTTAAAATATAATTTTTCAAAGTTATCTCTTGCTTCTTTAAGAGTTTGATTAAATATTTTTTCACTGATGATATTGATACTTTCATCCTTATAAGTTTTATTTTTTTCTTCAAATTTAAAACTTTGTAAATAATTTATCACTTCTTCTGATGATATTTTTTGACCTGTAGAAACCTTAATTAAATTAAATACAATATTATCAAGCACATCAATGTCTTGAATGATTTTTGACACCCTTAAAGAATTTAACGCAGAAATCTCAAATTCTTTATATCCTAGATGCTTATTCATTGTGAGGTAAAATTTCAGAATTGCTAAAGAAAAATCAGGAATCAAGTCTTGATTATTTGAAAAATTTGGCATATTTAAAATTTTCTCTTTTGGTGTGTCTGCACTACCAGCAATATTATCTATATGGTCATCCATAAATATAATCTTTATCTTTTTATGCGTATTATCTTTTAAAAAGATACTTATACTTTCTTTTTTTAAACTCTCAAATTTTGAAAAATTTTTGAACAGTATTGCATTACAGCCTTTCTGTGCTGCTTTTTCGATAAAATTATCTTTAATAACTGAAACTGAATCAATTAGTAAATAATTTGTACCCACGAGACTGTTAATGCATATATTAATAAAATTTCCTTCTGAACCATCTATATATATTAGATTGGAAGTTTTAAGGTTTATTAGTTTTTGTCTTAATTGAACTATCCAATTTAATTGCGAAGTATTTAAAAAATTTTGGTCAATTCTTGTTACATGTATTTCTTTTTTTAATGCTGAGTTAATTGTATTTAATAATTTTTGTAATGATATTGGTTTTTCAAGAAAATCATAAGCTCCAATTTTAGTAGCCTCAATTGCTGTATCGATTGTCCCATGGCCTGACATCATTATTACTGGACAATTTATTTTATTAGCTGATGCCCATTCTTTAAGTAAAGTTATCCCATCACAATCTGGCATCCATATATCAAGTAGAATTAATTTAATATCTTCTGTATCCTTTATTAATCTAGCTGCTTTAGCATTTTCTGCTAAATAAATTATATGTCCCTCATCTTCGAGAATGCCTCCTAATGACTCTCTAATGTCTTGCTCATCATCTACTATTAATATATTAGTCTTTGCCATAACTCTTATTTTTTTCCACTTTTAAATTTTATTATTACTCTTGTACCAGAAGTATTTATTCTTTCAATTTTAATTTTACCTTCATGCTCTTCAATAATTTTATGTACTATTGCTAACCCTAAGCCAGTTCCTGCTTTCTTAGATGTTACATATGGCTCAAATATTCTTTCAATAATTTCATCAGGAATACCAATTCCATTATCTTCAATAATTAACTCAACTTCACCAATTTTTTTCCTTATGAAAATTTTTATTATTGGATTTTTGATTTCTTCTAATGCATCTTTAGAGTTTTCTATTAAGTTTATTATTACTTGCCTTAATTTATTTTGATCTGCATAGATTATTGGTATATTTTTATCTTTTTTAATTTTTATTATTTTATCTATTTCATATAGATCAACCACTTCATCTACTAGATTATCAATTCTTATTATATCTTTTTGAATTTTTGGTGGTCTTGCATATTCAGCAAATTCATTTACCATTAATTTTAATGCATTAACTTGATTAACTATTACACTTGTTGATCTCTCAAGAATGATTGAGTCTTCTTTGCTTAATTTATCACTAAACTTATGTTGAATTCTTTCAGCTGATAATTGTATAGGCGTTAATGGGTTTTTTATCTCATGAGCTAGTCTCCTAGCAATTTCGCCCCATGCGCTTTGTCTTTGTGCTTGAGTAACTTCAGATATATCATCAAATACTAATACATATTGTGTATTTTTTTTATCCCTTAATGGTGTTATTTGTAACATTATTGTTCTCTCTTTTTCTTCTTTTTTTAATCTAAATTCTTTGCTTATTTCCTTTTTATTTTTTTTATTGTCATCTATATATGTCTCAACAAATTCATACAAAGGTTTGAAAAGTGAATTATTTTTTATTATTTTTTCTATTTTTATATCATTCATTTTCTTTTCTTTGTTTTGAAGCATTTTTGATGCTGACACATTATTTAATCGGATTATTTTTTTATCGTCAATTACAATCACACCTGTTGTTAAATGTGCAAGTATCGTTTCAAGGAATGTTCTTGCAATCTCTAGCCTCTCCCTGTCTTTCTCTGAATTTTTTGTAGCCTCTTCCAATTGTGAAGTCATACTATTAAACGAACTTATTAATACCCCTATCTCATCTTTTCCTTGCTCTGAGATAATTTTTTTATAATTTCCTTTTGAGATTTGCCTTGTAGCATCTGCAAGCATTGCTAAAGGTGAAGAGAACTTTCTACTAATAACAAATGAGGCTGCTACAGATGACAATAATGCTAATAATAATACTAATGTTAATGTTAAAATATAAATTATTTTTAATGAATTTCTACTATATGTAAGCTGTTGGTATTCGTCATAGACTGATTCAACAGATAATGCCAAATTAGCTATTGATGGAGGTATTGGTTGTGATAATTGGAGAATTAATTTTTCCCCCATTAAATTTTTTGAGCTAATTGGAATAAATGCTTTTAAGTATATATCTTCCCCCGTTATTTCCTCAATTCTTCCAAAAAAACCTTCTCCTCCTCTTTCTAAATCACTAGCATCAGGGATCGAAGGGATTAAATTATTTTTTTTACTTGATAATTCTATAATTTTTGAATCTTGATCAAAAATAACAGCATCCTGAATCCCAAACTTTGCCCTTAGATCTGTCAATATATTATTTCTATCTTCTTTTTCTGCGTTACCTATTGAGTAAGCGATACTTTTTCCTTTTAACTCTATATCGCTCATTAAAATATCGATTGTTTTTTGTCCTAGAGTTAATCCCCCTTCTAAGGCTGATTCAACCTTTACGTCAAACCATGACTCAATCGACTTAGTTAAGAAATTTACTGACACCAAATATATAATTAAAACTGGAATTATTCCCATTAGCGCAAATGACAATACTAGTCTTAATGTTAACCGACTACCTGTAATCTCTTTTTTAACACTTTGAAGTAGACGAAAAATCTGGACTGCTATCAAAATAATCAACGAGCAAATAAAGAATATATTTAGTCCAAGCAGAATTCTGAAGGAATCGCTTGAAATAACGTCAGAATTTGAAATTGATTTTGCCAGTAAAATAAGTAAAGCAATGCCAATAAATGCTACCGTTGTTATAATATATTTTAATTTAATTTTCAAAGTTTATGTATGCTTTTATTAGAAATCATATACCAGGTTGTATCGAAGTAATTAACCTGTAAAGGTTTAGGTAATTTTTTTCTATCTAAGGCGACGTTTAGCCATAATTCATAATTCTTGTAATCATTAATGAATGTAAACTCAAAGTTTTCCACTTTTAAAATTTTTTGTACAGCTTCATCAATATATTTATATTCATAACTATTTCCATTTATATCCCTGATTTTATATACTTTTCTTAATGATTTATACTCAATTTGATAATGCCCTACTTTTTTTGAAAGTGTTTTAGTTGGCCAAATATCACCTACTTCCACTACCCTTAATGTTACCTTGAATACTAAAGGTATTCCCTTGTTAATTGCCTTCATTACAATTGGATCAAATTTCATTTCTTGATTAAAGTTTATTTTATTTAGGCCTTCACTATTTTTGATTACTACATCTTTAATTAATATCTCATTCTCTTCAATGCTTGGAAGTCTATCCACTATTAGTAATAATCCAATAACAATAATTATAATGATGCTAATTTTTTTGAAGTAGCGCATAGAATAGTCCATCATGGTTATCAGAAGGAAGAACTTGATTTTTTATGTGCTTTATATTTGAGGGAAATTTTATATCTATTTCAGATACATTAGTTAAGGCTATTTTAAACGCTTCAATAACCTCTCTATTTTCTTCTTCAAATATAGAGCAAGTTACATATAATAATTTACCACCTTCTTTTAACATTGGCCACGATGCCATTAATAAAGCTAACTGATTGTCTGCAAAATTTTGAAAATCATTAATTCTTCTTAACCACTTTATATCAACATGCCTTCTAACTATTCCTGATGCAGAGCAAGGAGCATCCAGTAGTATCCGATCAAAATATTGCTTATCCCACCATTCATTTTGATTGTCTAATTTTTTATTTAGAATATTTGCTTGGAATCCTTGGCGTTTAATATTATCGGTAATCTTTAATGTTCTTTGCTTATCACTTTCAATTGCTGTAAGTTCTATTTTCTCCAACTCCAGCATATGGCACGCTTTACCCCCTGGTGCTGAACATGCATCTAAAACTTTTTGATCTTTTTTTAAACCAATTATGTGGGCTGCTAATTGTGCTCCTAGATCTTGAACCGACACCTTTCCATCTAAAAACCCTGGTATTTTGTTAACTTCTAAAGGTTTTTTAATGATGAGACATTCATCACTAATTAAAGTGTTGTCTATTCCCTGCTCATCTAATGTTTTGGAATACTCCTCAATTTTAAGTTTTTGTAAATTAATTCTTAATGCTAGAGGTGGGCGCTTATTTCCAATATTAAGGATATCTTCCCAATTCTTTGGGTATTGTTTCTTTACTTTTTCAATCCACCACTTTGGGTAGCTATAGACTGCAGATTCATTTTCTTTTAATTGTTTTTGTAAGCTATCTTTATTTCTTAGAAAATTTCTTAATACTGCATTTATAAATGAACTTTTTTTATGGTCAATTTTTTTTGCTGCATCAACTGCCTGATTAACTAAAGTAAAATTATTTGATCTAGCATGATTAATTTGAAATAAAACTATATGCAAAAGTGATTCGATACATTGATTTTCAATTTTATTTTTAACTAACTTATTAATATAAAACGTAGATTTCCCTAAGTCTCTTATAGCCCCATAAGTCATATCTTTTATTTGTGGTAAATTGTCAGACTCATTTTTATATTTTGTTAACACTAACTGAAAGCTTTTATCTAAATTTTTCCCTAAAAGTACTTGCTCTATTATCATAGCTGCTAACCACTGAGAATGATTCATCATAAAAGAAGCTCACCATCAATAATCTCATTTGCAATAATAAATTCTTTTGCTGTCATTTTTCTCTTGCCTTCTAGTTGAATTTCTTTCACCTCAATATCTCCATCAACTGTCCCTATAAAAATACTACTTCTTTCTTGGTTTACACTTATGCTACCTGATTTATTTACTTTACCGCTCCCTCCTTTAGTAGCTTTCCATATTTTTAGTACTTTGCCTCTAAAATCACAAAATACTCCTGGAAATGGATTAAAAGCGTTCACCTTACGTATTATCTCCTTAGATGTTATTTCTCTCCATATCACTTTAGCCTCTGATTTCTTAATCTTATTTGCATAAGTTGCTTCTATTTCACTTTGCTTGGTTAAATTAAGAACTTTATTAAGATTAATATCATTAATGACATTAACCATTAAGTCAGCGCCTAATTTGGATAAAAAATTTGTCATTTCACCAGTATTAGCATCTTTACTTAAATTTACAGACTCTTTTAAGATCATATCACCTGCATCTAATTTTGGAATTACTGACATTATAGTCACCCCAATTTTTGGATCTCCATTTTCAATTGCTCTATGAATCGGCGCTGCCCCTCTCCACCTAGGAAGAAGTGATGCATGAATATTATATGATCCCTTTGTAAAAATATCTAAAATTTTACTCGGTATAATCAACCCATATGCAGCAACTACTAGGATATCTGCATTTAATTTTGTTAGTTTTTTAAATACCTCTATATCAATTAAGTTTTCTGGTTGAAAAATAGAAATACCAAGTTCTTGAGCTTTTTGTTTCACTGGGCCTGATTTTAAATTCATCCCCCTACCAGATTTTCTATCTGGTTGAGTTAGTACTAATGATATTTGATAGCCCTCTTTATGAAGTGCACTTAAAGATGGGACAGAAAATTCTGGGGTTCCAGCAAAAACAATTTTTAATTTTTTATTTATCATTTTAAAACTGATACCTTTTTAAGCTACCAACTTTATGGAAAAAAGAGCTGTAAAATTTAATACATTCAAAATTACCATATTGTATTGATTATTTAATTATTAACTGTTAAATTATTTATATTGAACCATAAAAAAAATTTAATACTCCAATTATACTGCTTAGAGTCACATTTGCTTTTTTTCATTGCAAAATTTTGTATTTTTCTGTTATTAATTTCAAAGATAAGGGTCTTTAATGTTTGATTTACTTGTTTATATGTTTGAAAAATATCTTAGTTCTAAAAATAATTTAGACTTTGCTAATATGTCTTTAGAGCTTGAAGCTGCTGGATTCAATAATAAAGATATTGAAAGTGCTCTTGATTGGCTTACAGAGCTTAAAGAGATGTCAGAAAAAATTCCTCAATCTCATTCATTAAAATTAAATGATAAATTAAGAATTTATACATCAAAAGAAAAAGAAAAGTTTTCTTTTGATGGTTTAGGTTTTATTCTATTTCTTGAACAAGCTCATGTCCTGAACTCAGTTGAACGTGAAATTATTATTGATCGTGCAATGGCGCTTAATCAGGCCATAATTAATATTGATGAAGTACGCTGGATTGTGATGATGACTTTATGGAATAATGGTCGAGAAAATGATTATCTTTTTGTTGAGGATTCTTTATATAGGACAGAGCAGCTAGTTCTTCATTAATTACTTATATTTTTAATTATTTTTGAAACTATCTTTGATTCGTTTAAAGTGTAAAAGTGGATCCCAGGCACTCCGTATTGGACTAATGTTTCACATAATTCTGATATAACATCAACACCATAATCTCTTAGTGATTGAATATCATCATCATAACTTTCAAGCTTCAACCTTAACCACCTTGGAATTTCAGCCCCACAATTTGATGCAAATCTTGATAGTTGCTTAATATTATAAATGGGCATTATTCCAGGAATAATGGGCACAGAAATAGATTTTTTCTGGCATTCCTCTAAAAATCTAAAATAGGCATCCGCATTGAAAAAAAACTGTGTGATTGCAGAATCTGCTCCAGCTTCTATTTTTCTTTTAAAATTGTTTAAATCATCTGTTGCAGAATCTGCTTCTGGGTGATATTCAGGATATGCACCGACTTGAATATGGAAATATTCTCCTGTTTCCTCCCTTATGAAAGAAATTAACTCATTAGCATATTTAAAATCTCCATGA
>Ga0115004_10001121_pt1 | contig 21630 bp, 14 predicted proteins | sample ArcticOcean_MG_C_10_FD_88737 | JGI IMG/M metagenome (GOLD analysis project Ga0115004, IMG submission 88737) | Marine microbial communities from western Arctic Ocean - ArcticOcean_MG_CB11_90 | ecosystem: Environmental > Aquatic > Marine > Oceanic | place: Arctic Ocean: Canada Basin | collected... | reverse complement strand
TTTTTTTGTTCCATCTTTATCAACATATGATGCTCCTAGTCTTTCAGGAAGGTTTAAATCCACCTGTAAAGTTCCACACTGCCAGTCTCTACCAATCGCATCTCTTAAAACAAACTCAATTTTAGGACCGTAAAATGCACCCTCACCTTTATTAATTGTGTACTCAAGTTTTGATTGTTTAATAGCTGAAAGAAGTGCTGCTTCAGACTTGTCCCAAATACTATCTTCTCCGACTCTTTTTTCTGGTCTGTCTGAATATTTTAATATTACACTATTGAAACCTAAGTCTTTATAAATTTTCAAAATTAAATTAGTTACCGACAAAGACTCTTGAGTTATTTGATCCTCAGTGCAAAAGATATGCGCATCATCTTGGGTAAAAGCTCTAACTCTTAAAAGTCCATGTAAAGCACCTGAAGGTTCATATCTGTGAACTTTTCCAAATTCTGATAGTTTCAATGGCAGGTCCCTATAACTTTTTAGTCCTTGATTAAAAACTTGTACGCAACCTGGGCAGTTCATTGGCTTAATGGCGAATATTTTTTCATCTGGTGTTTCCGAGGTGTACATATGTTCACCAAATTTTTCCCAATGCCCTGATTTCTCCCATAAACTTCTATCCAAAATTTCAGGTGTATTAATTTCTTTGTAACCTGCGAGTCTTTGCTTCATTCTCATATATTCAATAAGTCTTTGAAAAAGGATCCAGCCTTTTTCGTGCCAAAAAACAGCTCCTGGGCTTTCTTCTCTAAAATGAAATAAATCCATTTCTTTTCCTAATTTACGGTGATCTCTTTTTTCAGCTTCTTCAATTCGTTTTAAATAGTCATCTAGTTCTTTTTGAGAGGGCCAAGATGTTCCATAAATTCTTTGAAGCATTTCATTGTTGGAGTCGCCTCTCCAATAAGCGCCAGCAACTTTTGTAAGCTTAAAATATTTACCAATTTTTCCAGTTGATAACAGGTGGGGACCACGACAAAGATCATACCATTTACCATGATAATAAATAGAAATTTCATTCCCTTCTGGAATGCTATCTACAAGTTCAACTTTATATTTTTCACCAAGTTTTTTGTAATGATCTTTTGTTTCATGTCTTTCCCATACTTCTTTTCGTGTGAGCTCATCTTTTTCAACAATTTGTTTCATCTTTTTTTCTATTTTTTCTAAATCTAATAGTGTGAAAGGTTGTTTTCTTGAAAAATCATAATAGAAACCATCTTTAATTGCGGGGCCAATAGCTAACTTAGTTTCAGGAAATAGTTCCTGAACAGCCATTGCCATAATATGTGTTGTGTCATGTCTTATTGCATCTAATCCATCAGCATCCTTATGAGTAATTATTTTAACAGATGAATTTTTCTCTATTACATAAGTTAAATCTTTTAATTCACCATCTACGCTCATTATTAGTGCTTGCTTTGCTAACGACTTACTTATTTTTTCGGCAACCTCTAATCCAGTTACTTTTTTTTGAAACTCAAGATTTTTTCCGTCTGGTAGTTTAATTGTTGGCATCTATTTTATTATATTCTTTATAAGTTGAATTTCTCGCATACTTTGATTTATTTAAGTAGTTTCTTGTACTCTGTAAAGGTTGTTTGACACATTTGATCAACATTATATTTTTTTTCTACATTTTTTCTTCCAAGTTCTCCCATTAAACTTAGTGAATGTTTGTCCATTTTCATAATTTTGTTTATAGCTTTAGCAAGTTCTTTTGGATCGCTATAATCATACAATAAACCTGACTTGCCATTTAATACTGTTTCTCTAGAGCCTCCGATATTACTGGCAATAATTGGTTTGTTCATAGCTTGAGATTCTACAGCTACTCTGCCAAACGCTTCTGGTTCAATAGAACTTGAAATAACAAGATCACTCAGCTTATAAGCTACTGGCATTTCTTTACAATTCTCAATAAAAGTTATTTTCTTTCCAAGTCTGTATTGTTCAACCAAAAGTAATAATTTTTTAGAATAAATATTCCTACCCTGATCAGACCCTAAAATGATAGCGTGAAAATTTTCATTATTGTATTCTTCTGTAAGTAGATTTAAAGATTCAATAAAAATTTCTTGTCCCTTCCACTTCGTTAAACGTCCTGGTAGAAGAATAATAAATTTTTTTTTATCTACCTTCCAGTCTGAAAGAAGGGTATTTACTTTTTTTTCTGATACATTATTTTCATTAAAAAATTCTAAATTTATTCCTCTAAAAATTACCATTAATTTTTGTTTTTTAAGGTTTAAGTACTTTTGATAATTTTCATTTATGTGACTAAAAATAAAATTAGAACCACCAATAATTAATTTTGCTCGCACCATAACACTGTTATAAAAATGTTTAAGTTTGCTTGAAAAATTATAAGTACCATGAAAGGTTGTTACAAATTTTTTTCCTGAAAAAAAACAAGCCCATAAACAGGACCACGCAGGCGCGCGACTACGTACATGAACTATATCAATTTTATATATCCATAATATAAAAAAAATTATTATAAAATTAAAAAAAATTACTATAAAATTTTTTGATTGAACTGGTAAGCGTATTATTTTTACTTTATCTCTTCTAACATATTTTAAAAGTTGACCACCACTTGTGATTAAAAATGATTTACAATTCTGCTCAGGTAAATAATGTGCAAGATCATAGCAGCCTGTTTCAGCTCCTCCATAACCTAACTTTGGAATGACCTGAAGTACATTAATTTTACTTGTCATAATTATAATATATATTACAAATTTAATTTGTAACCTGACATGAAATAATGAAAAAATTTAAATACCTTAAAGTTTCTAAGACCAAAAAGCTTAGATATATCGAGAATTATTATAAAAAAAAACTATATATAATTTTTTTACCAGGTTTTATGTCTGATATTGATGGGGAAAAACCTCAATTCTTTAGAAAGTATGCAGTTCAAAACAAATTAGGTTTTTTAGCAATTGAGTACTCTGGTCATGGCAAGTCAACTGGTGAATTTATCAAAGGAAATATAAGTGAGTGGACTAACGACGCTAAAAGTTCTATCAAAAAAATTGTTAAAAAAAATAATTTTATTTTAATTGGATCCAGTATGGGAGCATGGATTTCTTTAAATCAATTTAAATATTTTAAAAATCAAATTTTGGGTTTTGTTGGCATAGGCTCTGCTCCTGAATTTCTTGAAAAACTAATGTGGAAACAATTTAGCAAAAAAATAAAAACAGAAATCAAGCAAAAAGGCTTAAGTATTATTAAACGAGGACAATCAAAATTTGAGCAAAAACAATACGAATATCCTGTCACTTATCAATTAATAAAAGATGGAAGAAAAAACAAAATTTTATCCAAAAAAATTAATTCTAAAATTCAAGTTACAATGTTTCATGGCAAAAATGATGAATTAGTCCCATTATCATTTTCTAGAAAAGTTCTTAAAATATTTTCGCACGCAAGAAAAAAGCTTATAGTAATTAAAAATGGAGATCATAGTTTGTCTGATAAAGATTCCTTAAAAAAAATGGTTAAAGAATTAAATAATATTATTAAAGATAAAATTTAGTCCCTCAACATAAGTTGGGTATTTTAATTTGTAGTTAAAAATTTCTTTCATCTTTTTATTGCTAACTTTTTTAGAGTCTTGATAAAAGTTTTTGATCATTTCACTTTCTATAGATTCTAGTTCAACTATCTCTGGTGGTTCTATGTCTAAGAGTTTGGATCCATATAAAATTAATTCCTCAGATGAGGCGGGCTTATCGTCTGAAATATTATAAATTTCTTTGGCTTTAAATTTTTTTAAAGATTTGAATAAGATCTCAGCAATGTCTTCAACATTTATTCTTGAAAAAAACTGATTTGGTTTTCTTATTATTTTTGCATCTCCAGCCTTAAGTCTTTTTAAAACATTATTTTTATTTGAATAAATGCCAGACAGCCTAAATATTTGTAAAGGTAAATTATGGTTTTTAGCTAAATCCATCCAGCATTTTTCTGCTTTTAATCTATGTATTCCAGTGGTTGAAGTTGGGTTAGTATTACTTGTTTCATCAACCCATTCTCCGTTGTGATCACCATAAACACTAGTTGAAGATAAGTAGGTAAGCCACTTAAAATTTTTTTCTTTAAAAATATCTTGAAAGCTTGTTGTGACAATATCTTTTCCGTTAATCGGAGCTATTGATATCAATATATAGTTTGATGCTTCAAGATTTTTAATTAAGTTTTTGTCATAGGTATCTTCTGAAAACTGAAAACTCTCATACGTAATTCCAGCAAAAACATTTTTATAAGAATTTTTTCTAGAGGTAACTGTTAAGCTAATATCTATATCTTTAGTGTTAATTTTTTTAATAAAATTTTTTGCAACCTGGCCGAAGCCAAAGCAAAAAATGTTGATTTTTTTCATCTAGCTTACTTTCTTAACAATATCCTTTAGAGTAATAGGATTGTCTAGTTTATCAAGCATTTCTATTGGACAAATTTGTTTAAAATTCAAAACCTCTTCTTCGTAATTTTCTAATATTTTTTTAGCAATTTTAGAATTTGTTTCTTTAAAAAAATCACTAATATTTTTTTTTAAAAAATTTTTCCAATAGCTAGTCTCAACTTTCTGCCAAATAATCGATGTAGGATTAACAAAATCTTCCAAATTATTTTTAATATCGTAGACAAAAGACATTCCACCGGTCATACCCGCACCAAAATTATCTCCAACTTGGCCAAGGATTATTGTACTTCCTCCAGTCATGTATTCACACCCATGAGCGCCACACCCTTCTACGATCGCTAAGCTACCAGAATTTCTGACTGCAAACCTTTCGCCTGCTTGTCCTGATGCAAACAGCTTTCCTGAGGTCGCGCCATACAAAACTGTATTTCCTATAATTATATTTTCATCAGAAACCAAGCTACTTTTGTTTGATGGACGTATTATTATTGTTCCGCCTGAAAGACCTTTTCCAACATAGTCGTTTGAGTCACCTTCGACTATTATTTTTAGTCCTTTAATCAAAAAAGCACCTAGAGACTGGCCGGCAGAACCATTGAATTTGACTGATATTAAATCATCTTTCAGTTTATTATTACCAAATTTTTTATATAAATGGTGAGACAGTCTGGTGCCAACTGATCTATGGGTATTTTTTACGTCATACTCAAAACTAAATTTATCTTTGTCATTTATCTTGTTTTTAATATCTGACCAAATTTTTTCATCTAAAGTATCAGGCACAGTATTAATTGAAATGTCTTTGCAGTATCGTGGGTTTTCTCCTGGATCTGCCCGAACAAGTAAAGGGTTCAGGTCTAGATCATCAAGATTTTCTGAGCCTTTATTAACTTGAGTTAAAAGATCAGTCCTTCCAATTATTTCATTGATTGATTTGTAACCAAGTGACGCAAGTATTTCCCTAACTTCTGTTGCTACAAAAGTAAAAAAGTTTACAATTTTCTCTGGAGTGCCATTAAATTTATCTCTCAACTTTTTATCTTGACTGCAAACTCCAACGGGACAAGTGTTTGAGTGACATTGTCTAACCATTATACAACCCATTGCGATTAGAGAAGATGTTCCCATTCCATATTCTTCTGCTCCCATCATAGCAGCAATAACTATATCTCTTCCAGTTTTTAGACCTCCGTCTGTTCTTAGGGTCACTTTATGTCTCAATTTACTTAAAGTTAAAATTTGATTTGCTTCCGTTAAACCCATCTCCCATGGAATGCCAGCATATTTAATGCTAGTCTGCGGGCTTGCACCCGTTCCTCCAGAGTGTCCTGAAATTAAAATAACATCCGCTTTTGCTTTTGCCACTCCAGCTGCAATTGTTCCAATGCCAGTCGAAGCTACTAATTTAACACCTACTCTCGCTTTTGGATTAATTTGTTTTAAATCGTAGATTAGCTGAGCTAAGTCTTCAATGGAGTAAATATCATGATGAGGTGGTGGAGAAATTAAAGTTACGCCAGGAGTTGAGTGTCTCAATCTTGCAATTTCGTCATTAACTTTAAAACCAGGTAATTGCCCTCCCTCACCTGGTTTAGCACCTTGAGCAATTTTAATTTCAATTTCATTACAGTTATTTAAGTAGTCAATAGTTACACCGAATCTTGCAGAAGCTACTTGTTTTATTCTAGAATTTGCCGTGTCTCCGTTTGAAAGTTTAACAAAACGCTTTGCGTCCTCTCCTCCTTCTCCGCTACATGACGCACCTTTAATTCTATTCATGCCTATTGCTAAAGTTTCATGTGCTTCAGCTGATAATGCTCCATGAGACATGCTACCACTGCCAAACCTTTTTAATATTTGATCCAACGGCTCTACTTCATCTATACTTATAGGTTCGTTTATTCGTTTAAAATCCAATAAGTCTCTAAGACTAATTGGCTGAAGACTATGAATGCCTTTTGAATATTTTTTATAATGATCATAAGACCCGATACCTACAGAGTGTTGTAGAATATGAATTAAATTTCCTTGAAATTGATGGTCTTCTCCTGTTTTTCTGTATCGGTATAAGCCTCCTATAGGTAGAGCAATAACATTGTTAGAAATAAATTTTTTGTGGTGGGCTGTAATTTTTTTTTCAATACCTGCAATTCCTATTCCTGAAATACGTGAACTCATTCCTGGAAAATAATCAGCTGCTATGGCTCGGCTTAAACCTACGGCTTCAAAATTGCATCCCCCTCTGTAAGAACTAATTACAGATATACCCATCTTAGACATAATTTTTAACAAGCCGTTATCAATGGCTTTTTTAAACTTAGCTACACATGTCTCAAAATCAACGTTGTTAAATAATTTTTTTTGAAATCTTTCATGTATACTTTCTATAGCTAAATAAGGGTTTACTGTTGTGGCCCCAACGCCAATCAAAACTGCAAAAGAATGTGTGTCAAGAATATCTGAACTTTCTACATTAATTGAGCAGTATCCTCTTATCCCTAATTTAACTAAGTGTGAGTGAATAGCGCCAACGGCTAAAACTGAAGGTATACTAGCTCTAGATAAATTAATTTTTTTATCAGATAAAATTAAATTATTACTACCCTCTCGTACCGCTGTTTCTGCTTCATCTCTAATCTTTTCTATTCTATCTTTTAATGAAGAGTTAATATCAAAAGTACAATCAATAACTCTAATTTTATTTTTAAAAGTATTTTTAAATTTTTTAAACTGAGAATTAGTTAAAATTGGACTCTCCAAAACATAAATATTTTCTTCAGTTAAATTATCAAAATCTAAAATATTTCCTAAATTTCCAAACCTTGTCTTTAAACTCATCACTTTATTTTCTCGTAAAGAATCGATAGGAGGGTTAGTAACTTGGCTAAAATTTTGCCTGAAATAGTGTGAGATAGGTCTATAATAATTAGATAAAACCGCAGCTGGTGTATCATCGCCCATAGAACCAATTGCCTCTTTACCTTCTTCGGCCATTGGGTGAAGAATTAACTCAAGATCTTCAATGCTGAATCCAGCTAGATACTGTCTTCTTTTTAATTCTTCCGGTGAAAATTCATGTTTTTCTTTTTCTGATAAAATTTTTTTATCTAAATCGATAATTTGCTTATTGTACTTTTTATAGTCTTTTGCAATGTAGTCCTTGATCTCTTTGTCGTTATAAAGCTTTCCTAATTTCAAATCGATTGCAATAATTTGACCGGGTCCCAGCTTTCCTTTTTTTATAATTTTTTCTTCAGGAAGTTTAATCATTCCAGATTCTGAACCAGCAAAAAATAGATTGTCTGAAGTAATTGCGTATCTTAAAGGTCTAAGACCATTTCTGTCAGTTGCTGCTAAAACCCATTTAGAATCCGTCGCACATATAGCAGCGGGACCATCCCATGGTTCAATAGAACTATTCAAAAAATTAAATAAATCTTGATGATTTTTTGGAACAGTCTTGCTTCTTTTAGACCAAGCATCTGGGATCATCATAAGCTTTATAAGTGGCGCAAGTTTTCCTGAATGAGTCAGTAATTCAAAGACATTATCTAGTGCACCAGAATCAGAAATTCCTGGAATCACTACAGGTTTTAGGTCGTCAATACTTTTAAATAATGAGCTCGACATATCTTGTTCATGAATTTTCATCCAGTTAGTATTTCCTCGAACAGTATTTATTTCTCCATTATGTGCTAAGGCTCGAAAAGGTTGTGCAAGGTCCCAGCTAGGGAATGTATTTGTAGAATACCTTTGGTGAAAAATAGCAAATCTTGATGTAAAATTTTTATCTTTTAAATCCGGATAGAAATCATCAATAGCTTCAGCTAAAAACATGCCTTTGTAAACAATTGACCTTGAACTAAACGAACAAATATAAAAATCTTTTAACTGATTTTCTCTAGCTTGATTCTCAATTTTTTTTCTTACAACAAATAATTCTCTTTCTAAATCATTGGTCTCTAATTCTTCATTTTTTTTAAAAAGTACCTGGGCTATTTCCGGTCTATTTTGATCTGCAGTTTCTCCTAAAACTTTTGGATTAACTGGTACTTGTCTCCATCCATAGATGTAAAAATTTTCTTTAAGTAATACTGACTCTATTATTTCTCTACATTTTTCTTGATCTCCATAATTAGTTTTAGGAAGAAAAACCATGCCAACACAAATTCTTTTAGATTCATCATGAGCATGACCAGTTGCTAAAATTTTCTTTTTAAAAAAATCAGGTGAGATTTCAAGCTGAATTCCAGCGCCATCTCCGGATTTACCATCAGCATCTACCGCACCTCTGTGCCAAATCGCTTTCAATGCCTCAATTCCATATTCAACAATCTTCCTAGATTTTTTACCATCTATTGTAGCTACCAGACCAACACCACAAGCATCATGTTCAAAACTCGGGTCATAAGCTAAATTGTCTTCTAAATATTTTTTATTTTTTAAATATTTTTTGTAATTATTCATTTAATCTATGCTGCTTTGATCTTGTTTTTTTCTAAGGCTTTTTGCTTTAGATATTTATTAATATTTTCTGCTGCATCTCTTCCATCTTTAATGGCCCAAACAACTAGAGAAGCTCCTCTTACAATATCGCCTGCTGCAAAAACTCCGTCAATATTAGTTTGCATGCTATCTAAATCTATTTTTATTGTTCCCCATCTAGAAACTAATAACTCCGGTGTAGAAAATAGCTCAGGTAAGTTTTCGGGATCAAAACCTAAAGATTTAATCACGATATCAGCTTTAATATTGTATTCAGAATTTTCTTCTAACTCAGGTTTTTTTCTTCCAGATGAGTCGGCTAGGCCAAGTTTCATTTTATTTACCTGCACTTCTTTTATTTTTTTATCACCAATAAATTTTTTGGGTGCTGTTAGCCAAATAAATTCGACTCCTTCCTCTATCGCATTTCCAACTTCTCTTGCAGAGCCAGGCATATTTTCCCTATCTCTTCTGTAAAGACACTTAACTGATTTAGCTTTTTGACGTACTGCTGTACGAACGCAGTCCATTGCAGTATCTCCACCACCTATCACAACTACATCTTTGTCTTGTGCATTTAATGTGCCGTCATCAAAACGTTCTACTTTATCTCCTAGTCCTTTTCTATTTGATGCAGTCAAGAATTCCATGGCAGGAAAAATATTTTTTAAATTATTTCCTGGGATTTCTATTTGTCTAGGTTTGTAAACTCCAGTTGCAATTAAAAGAGCATTATGATTTTTTTTTAGCTCAGATAAACTCTTGTTTTTACCTACTTCGAAATTTTGAATAAATTTGATGCCGCTTTCTTTTAGGAGTTTAGTTCGTCTTTCGACAACAAACTTTTCTAATTTAAAATTAGGTATTCCATAAATTAATAAACCGCCTGGTCTATCATATCTATCATAAACAGTAACTTGATAACCAATTTTTCTTAGTTCTTCTGCACATGCTAATCCAGCGGGTCCAGCACCTATAATTCCTATGGATTGACTGATTTCTTTTTTTACATTTATTGGTTTAACCCAATTATTCTCCCAAGCTGTATCAGTTATATACTTTTCTATAGAACCGATAGTAACTGTTCCGTGTCCAGACTGTTCTATCACACAATTACCCTCACAGAGTCTGTCTTGGGGGCAAATTCTCCCACAAATTTCTGGCATATTATTTGTACTTTGTGAAATTTCGTAAGCTTCTTTTAGTCTTCCTTCAGCTGTAAGCTTCAACCAATCTGGAATATTATTGTGAAGAGGACAATGCACCTGACAAAATGGAACGCCACATTGGGAACACCTGCTTGACTGCTCTTCTGCTTTGTCTTTAATATAGTCTTTGTAAATCTCATGAAAATCTTTCTTCCTCTCTCCGGTAGTTCTTTTGTCCGGAGTAGTTTGTTCTAGATTCACAAAATTAAGCATTTTTTTTTTCATAGAATTATCCAACTTAACCCATAATTTGAAACTAATGAATTATAAAGGGTAAATACTATTGACATAAATTTAGATAATACCACAATAATTGCATGCTTTTATTGCATATCAAATATGCATATCAATAAAATATAAAAAGATTATAAAACTAAAATGCTTGAGATAATAATTCTATCTGCAATTCAGGGTATAACTGAATTTCTACCAATCAGTTCTTCTTCACACTTAATTTTGATTTCAAAATATTTTAGCTTTACTAATTCAAGTATAACTTTGGATCTAAGTCTTCACTTGGGATCTTTATTAGCAATAATTACTTGCTTTAAAAAAGATATTTACAATTTCACAAAAAATAAGAAAGTATTCTTAAAAATATTAATAAGTTCTATTCCAACGATAATTGTTGGTTATTTTTTGGTTTATTTTTCTTTAATTGATTACTTGAGAAATTATGAATTAATAGGATGGGTAACAATTTTTTTTGGTGTCCTGCTTTATTTTGGTGATTTAAAAAAATCAACTAGGTCAATTAAAAATGATTATAATCTAAAGACAGCTATATATATTGGACTTTTTCAGATCTTGTCATTAATTCCAGGAGTCAGTAGATCGGGTATAACTATAACTGGAGCAAGGTTTTTTAATTTTAACAGAATAGATTCTATAAAAATCTCTTTTTTAATGTCTATTCCAACTTTAGGAGCGGTTAGTGTTTTTAATTTAAAGAATATAATAACTCAAGATAATTTAGAATTCTCTATTCTAAATTTAATTAGTATTACTTTATCATTTTTTTTTTCTTATTTGACTATTAAATTTTTACTAAATTTTTTAAAAAAATTTAATTTTACTTACTTTGCTCTTTATAGAATTCTTTTAGGAATATTAATTTTGTATAATTATTATTCACTATAAGATTGATGTTAGCAGTAGTAAAAAAAATACAATAGCTATTAAAAAAAAAATTGCAGTTTCTTGTAGTGTTTTTTTAATCATTTATTTCAATATTTTCTTGGTGCGCCTGCTAGGATTTGAACCCAGAACCTCCTGGTCCGTAGCCAAGCGCTCTATCCAGTTGAGCTACAGGCGCTTTTTATTTCTTAATAATTTATCTTTAGTTATATGTTGGTAATTATATTCAAAAACATATGCACCAGAATTCGAGGTAAAACCGATGGTCTCTTGTTTTTGTTCTTTGGTTAATTTCATTTTATATTCTTTTAATTACAAAATTAAAAATATTTATACATATGATTATTTAAAAATATAATAAATAAACCAACTAAGAGCCTAAAACATGTTAATAAATCAGAAGAACCTAATTCTTTTTATAAACTGCTAAAATACATTTTCCCAACTTATATCTTAAAATAAAGTCTAAGATGATTGATATGGGTGTGAAAAATTTATCCCAAATAAATATTTTAAATTTGGAGGGGTATTTTTCTTTTTCAAACATTAGTTTATTTAAAAAATATAATACATATCCCGACGAATCTAAGTACTTTAAATCGATTTGCTTTAGTGATTTGAATTTTTTTTGAAAAAAATCTAATTCGTACCTTCTATAATGACCTACAATTTTATCTAAATTACTGTACATTTTATTGTGTGCTGGAACTAGTATTATAAGAGATCCATTTCTTTTTAATCTTTGTATTGCTGCTTTAATTTCATAATGGTCATCTTTAATGTGCTCAAGAACATGTAAATATAAAATTACATCAAATTTTTTAACAAGATTGTATATATATTTATTTTCAACTTTTATTTTTTTATCATTTTTAAATTTCTCAGAAAGTGTCGAAAAATTTTTTTTATCTTTTTCAGTCAATGTTATTGAGGAAATTTTTTTATTGTTATAATGACGAGTAAAGCTTCCACAGCCAGCTCCAACTTCTAACGTGTCTCCACGCAAATATCTTTTAATAAAACTTAGACAATACTTAATATGAAAATCTGCACCATCGAATACTTCTGTTATTTTTTCTGGATACGAAAAGATTTTTTTTTCTTTTTTTTTCATAAATTATGGTTTTACCTTTTTTAAGTTAAATGAATAATTTAAGTTAACTTTACTTTTTTTCATAACTAATAAAATTAGAATATTTATAAGAAAAATAGTTAAATAAAAAAATAAATTATATTGTTGTATTAAAATTTTAATTAATATTAAATATAATAAAGAAAACAGAATAACTCTTTTATAGAAAACACCAATAATTCTTATTGAATGTGCAACTAGAAATAAAAATTTAACTTGTGATTTTCCATAAAATCTTTTTGACCTCGTGGCATACAATCTTTTAATATTAGTATTTTTCTTAATAGCCGACGAGTAAGCATGCCAAATACTATTATCTGATAAAATTCTTTTTAGATTGCCGTAAAAGAAACAACTAAAATTACCAAAAGACATCCAGTTTCCTGTTAGAAGAGTGGTCAACAATAAGTGAACTTTATATAAATATTTTATTATTATATTTTCGTTTCTATCTTTCCTGCAAGAAACAACTACGGAATTCTTATATTTCTTTGCTAATTTAATCATTCTTTTAATTTCCAAAGGGTTGTCTTCACCATCTCCGTCCATGACTGTAATGTATCTAAAGTTTTTAACTTTTTTTGAATTCAAATGATGTAAGCCTATAGCTATAGCTTTTTGACTACCAACATTTTGGTTCAGTCTTAGCACTTCAATATTTTTTATTTTATTTAATTTGTCTTTTTTTATCGACATTCTAATAGTTGAAAAATCATCAATAACTAAAATTCTAAATAAACCCTTTTTATCTAAACTCGCATTAATTTTAAATAATAACTTGTTTAATGATTTCCAATCATTATAAACTGGTATTATAATCAAATTCATTAAAATAATTTCTTTATGTTTGATATTCTAAATAAATTAAATAAATATAATTTATCTTTAGTTATATGTTTATAATTACATACAATTCAATAAATTAATAATCAAAAAAATATTATGGAAAACGCAAATAAATATAGCTTTAAAATAACTAATATATTGTTCTTTTTTTTTCCTGTGGCCTTAATTTTAGGAAATTTTTTTACAAATTTAAATATAGTTTTTTTGATTATTTTTTCACTAATTTTTTATTATGACAAATTTTTTAAACTTAAGATTAATTACCTTGATAAGATTATATTATTTTTCTTCTTCTTTACGTTTGTAACGCTAATTTTAAATATCTTTGAAAATTATATCAATGCAGAAATTACCTCAAAAATTATTATTATAAAAACTTTATATTATTTGAGATACCTTGCTTTGTATTTCACATTTAGAATGTTGGTTGAACAAAAAATTTTAAGGTTGGATTTATTTTGTTTAATATGTTTTCTTTGTGCCTTCTTTGTTTGCTTTGATATTTACTTTCAATCTTTTTTTGGAAAAAATTTATTTGGAATGGTGCCTGGAACAGATACAGGCAGACATAATCCTGGTGTTTTTGATACAGAACTTATAGCTGGTGGATATTTGCAAAAATTTGCTTTGTTTTCTTTTTTTCTTCCTTTTCTTTTTCTTCAAAACAAAAAAATAAAAATTTTAATTCATTTTGTTTTTTTTATTTTTTTTACTTTTGGTATACTTTTGAGTGGCAATAAAATGCCATTATATCTTTTTATCACTTCTTATTTTATTTTTTTATTGCTTAATTATAGATCGTGGAAACATCTCTTTTCAACCTTTGTGGTTATTTTTATAATTTTATCTTTGTTGTACAAAACGAATGAAGCTTATAAATATAATTTTCATACTTTTTATGACCATGGTAAACTTGCTATTCACTCTTTTTTTGTTGATGACTATAATGATATACCCGAAGAAAACTGGAGTCGTTCTTATGTTTTGGAAGTGCAGTGTTTTAAATATATCTGGAAAAGAAATCCTTTTTTTGGGGGAGGGTTAAGATCATACAGAACCGTTGATGGCGGGGGTTGTAATACCCATCCACATAATTATTATTTTGAAATTTTAACTGATCTAGGGCTTATTGGCCTTGTTATAATTTTATTTTTTTTATTAAAATTATTTAGTCAGTTTTTTGTGTTAAAAAACAAATGGATTAAACTTAAGCCCAATATTTTAGATAACAGAACGTTTCCTTTTTTTTTAATTTTTATAATAGAATTTTTTCCATTAAGATCATCAGGTAGTTTTTTTTCTACAAATAACGCATCTATTATATTTTTGGTCTTAGCAATATTAGTTTCATTGGTTTCTAAAAAAAATCTTAATCCCTAAAATGAATATTTCTTATATTTAAGTAGTATTTTAATACATTTTTTTATTTTTTTTATTTTACTAAATACCTATAAGTGTATATTAAAATCATTTTTGATAGCTTATGAGCCAAAATATTACCGTTCCAGATATTGGAGATTTTGAATTTGTTGAGATTATTGAAGTTCTAGTAAAAGCTGGAGATCAAATCAACAAAGATGACCCTATTGTAACTCTAGAAAGTGATAAGTCTAGCGTAGAAGTTCCCTCACCTTTTTCTGGAAAAATATTAGAGATAAAAGTAAAAGTAGGCGACAAAGTTTCAAAGGGTGCTCTTCTGGTTAAATTAGAAAATAATTCATTAAATAATAACGACGAAACTTTACCAAAAAAACAAATTCAAAAAGAAGTTTCTGAAACGAAATTAGATAATAATTCCAGTGTTGGACAAAAAGTAATTACTAAAAAAGTTTTGCCTCAACCCCCGTCAAAAGATGATATCGATCCAACTGAAACACGAGAATGGATTGAATCTTTGAATGCAGTAATTCAAAATGATGGGCCGTCTAGAGCAAGTTATATATTGAATAAAGTTATATCAGAGGCATATACCTCCGGGTTGGTTTTGCCCGACACCAGGACAACACCTTATATAAATACTATTCCTACTGAACTAGAAATTAAATCACCAGGCGATCAAAATATAGAAAAAAAACTTCGAGCGTATATTAGGTGGAATGCTGCAGCTATGGTTGTTAAAGCAAATAAAATTAGCAGTGAGCTAGGTGGACATATAGGAACTTTCGCTTCTGCGGCTACACTTTATGATGTGGGTATGAATCATTTTTGGAGAGCTAAAAATAAAAATTTTGGTGGAGATCTAATTTATTTTCAAGGTCACTCCGCACCAGGTATGTATGCACGAGCATTTTTGGAAGGTAGACTTACAGAAAAACAATTAAATAAATTTAGACAAGAAGTAGATCTAGGTGGTTTGTCTTCTTACCCCCACCCTTGGCTTATGCCAAAATTTTGGCAATTTCCAACTGTTTCAATGGGTCTTGGTCCTATAATGGCAATATATCAAGCTAGATTTTTAAAATATTTAATTAACAGAGGTTTACTAAAAGATGAGGGTAGAAAAATTTGGGTTTTTATAGGTGATGGTGAAACAGATGAGCCAGAGTCTTTAGGTGCTATCAGTTTAGCAGCTAGAGAAAAGCTAGATAATTTAATTTTTGTTGTTAACTGCAATTTACAACGACTTGATGGTCCCGTTAGAGGAAATGGTAAAATTATTCAAGAGCTGGAAGGTAGTTTCAGAGGTGCTGGCTGGAATGTTTTAAAAGTAATTTGGGGTTCTTACTGGGATCCTCTTTTAAAAGCTGACAAAAGTGGACTTCTAATGAAGCGAATGAATGAAGTTGTAGATGGAGAATACCAAGCAATGAAAGCTAAGGGCGGGGCTTACGTAAGAGAAAAATTTTTTGGTAAATACCCTGAGCTCAAAGAACTGGTTTCTTCTATGACAGACAATGATATCTGGAAGCTAAATAGAGGTGGGCATGATCCACATAAGGTTTATGCAGCTTACCATGCTGCAATGCACCATCAAGGTTCTCCAACGGTTGTTATTGCTAAAACTGTCAAAGGCTATGGAATGGGCAAATCTGGTGAAAGTATAAATACAACTCATCAGCAAAAAAAATTGGATGAACAAGACTTGTTATACTACAGAGATCGTTTTAATGTTCCATTAACTGACGAGCAAGTAAGAAATATTGAATATTATAAGCCTGCTGAAAACTCCGAAGAAATAAAATATTTAAAAGAGAGAAGAAAACAACTTGGAGGTTTTATTCCTGAGAGATCCTCTTTAGCAAAACCTATTAAAGCTCCTCCTAAAGATATTTTTGAAAGTTTCATGAAGTCGACTGGTGATAAAGAAATGTCGACAACGATGGCTCTTGTTCGAATGTTAACTAATCTTTTAAGAGATAAAAGTGTTGCGCCTAGATTAGTTCCAATTATCCCTGATGAAGCTAGGACTTTCGGTATGGAAGGGTTTTTTAGAAAAATAGGAATTTATGCACATGAAGGACAAAAATATGAACCAGAAGACTCAGAACAGCTAAGCTCTTATAAAGAAACAAAAAGCGGACAAGTATTAGAGGAAGGGATTACAGAAGCAGGAGCTATGTCTTCTTGGATTGCGGCAGCAACTGCTTACACTAATCACGATATAGAAATGATTCCAGTGTATATTTTTTATTCAATGTTTGGTTTTCAAAGAGTTGGGGATTTTGCCTGGGCAGCTGGGGATGCACAAGCTAGAGGTTTTTTGATAGGAGCTACAGCAGGAAGAACAACGCTTGCGGGTGAGGGCTTGCAACATCAAGATGGTCATAGTCATATATTAGCTTCCATGATTCCTAATTGTGTTTCTTACGATCCAACCTTCGCCTACGAAATGGCAGTAATTTTTAGAGAAGGGCTCAGAAGAATGCATGAAAAAAATGAAAATATTTTTTATTATATAACAGCTATGAACGAGAATTATTCTCATCCTGAAAAACCAGAGGGTGCGGATGAAGGGATCTTGAAAGGTATGTATTTGTTAAAAGAATATAAAAATAAAGGAAGAATTAAAATTCAATTAATGGGTTCTGGCACGATATTAAGAGAAGCAATAGCAGCTGCAAAGATACTATCCGAGGAGTATGGGGTTGACTCGGATATTTGGAGTGTAACTAGTTTTAATGAATTAAGAAAAGATGGCATGGAGGTCGAGAGAAAGAATCTTTTAAATCCTAATAACAAAAAAGAAAAAAGTTATGTAGAAAAATGTTTGGAAAAAAGAGATGGACCTGTAATAGCTGTTTCTGACTATGTAAGATCTTTTTCTGATCAAATTAGACCTTATACGGGAAAATCTTTTTATTCTTTAGGCACAGATGGTTTTGGCAGAAGTGATACAAGAAAAAATTTAAGAAAATTCTTTGAGGTCGATAAGGAACATATAGTAGCTTATACGCTAAGTGCTTTAGCAAAAGAGCAGTTAATGGGTGCTGATAATGCTGATAAAGCTATTAAAAAATATGATATTGATAAAAATAAAGCTTTTCCATCAAAACTTTGATTTATGTCTGAGCAAAAAATCATAGTACCAAACATAGGTGATTTTAAAGAAGTAGAGGTCATTGAGGTTTTGGTAAAAGAGGGACAAACAATTAAAAAAAATGACTCAGTTATTACCTTAGAAAGCGATAAATCTAGTGTGGAAGTTCCATCAAACTACAGTGGAAAGATTAAAAAAATAAATATCAAAGTAGGAGATAAAGTTTCAGAAGGAAATATAATACTATTGATTGAAAAAAGTGTGAATTCTCAAGCTGAAAATCCATCCACTTCTAAAAATGAAAAAAATAGTGAAGTAATAAATTTTCCTACGAATGAAAAATTAAAAACATTGACTCCAAGCTCTTCACCTGACGACAGCAAATTAAAAACATTGACTCCAAGCTCTTCACCTGACGACAGCAAATTAAAATCAGCAAGCCCAAATGTGAGAAAATTTGTAAGAGAGTTGGGAGTTGATGTAGCTGAAATAAATGGTTCTGAACGAGCTGGAAGAATTACCAAGAATGATGTTAAAGCTCATATTAAGAATAGAATAAATAATAATATTTCTCCAATTATTGAAAATAACAAAATTGTTAAAAATGAGTATGGACATCAAGAATTTGGGAAAGTAGAGATACACAATATACCTAGGGTTAAAAGGCTTTCAGGTCCCCACCTTGTTAGGTCATGGACAGAAATTCCACATGTTACACACCATGATGAAGTAGATATTACTGAAATGGACCAATTTAGAAGTTCTCTTAAAGATTTATATACTGGTCAAAAAATATCCGTGACACCTTTAGCGTTTATCATGAGAGCCATGGTGAATGCCTTAAAAGCTTATCCTAATTTCAATACTTCACTAGATCCTGAAAATGGAAAAGTAATTTATAAAAAATATATTCATATTGGAGTGGCAGTAGATACTCCACATGGATTGATGGTGCCAAAAATTAGAAATGTAGACAGACTAGGTGTAAAAGAAATTAGCCAACAGTTAAGGACTACTAGTAAGTTGTGTAAGGAGCTTAAGATTGATAAAAAAGAATTTTTTGGTGGGTCTATGACTATCTCAAGTTTGGGGGGAATAGGAGGAGTTACTTTTTTTACTCCAATTATTAATCCACCAGAAGTGTCTATTCTTGGTGTTGGAAAATCTTACGATAAAGTTGTAAAATTAGAAGGTCAATTGGTGACAAGAAAAATTCTACCTATTTCTTTATCTTATGATCATAGAATTATTGATGGAGCAGAAGCAGCAAGGTTTAGTGTTCATTTGTCTCAAAGCTTAGGAAAAGATTTTGCTTTCAAACTTGCTGTTTGATCTAATTTACAATACCTACACTTTGTGAATACATATATTTTCTCACTTGTCTGTGCAGTTCTTACCTCAATTTTATGGGGATCAGCTTTTGTTGCACAAGATATGGGTATGGACTTTATTGGTCCTCATACTTTTAATGTTGGTAGATTTCTGGTTGGTTTTTTAACCCTGCTCCCCTTTTTCTTTTTTTTTGAGTATAAAAAAATAATAAAAAAAAAAAACTTTAATAATAAAGCCTTTTTTTATTTAATTATTTTAGGATTTATTTTAGGTGTAGGCCAAGCATTACAACAAATTTCATTAATATATACTGATGTTGCAAACACAGGGGTTTTTACTGTGATGTATGTGTTGATAGTTCCTTTCATATCTTATTTTATTTTTTCAAAAAAAATGCACTGGTCTATTTGGCCTGCCGCCTTTTTTTGCGTAATAGGTGGATTCCTTTTAAGTGAGTTAAAAAATGTCTCAGTAAGATATGGAGATACTCTTGGTGTGTTAAGTGCTTTTTGTTGGGCCATTCATATAATATATATAAGCAAAACAGTTAAATTTTTTAACTATCCAATTACTATTGCGATGTCCCAATGTTTTATTGCATTTCTGTTTACAATTCTGCCAATGTTTGTATATGAAGATCCTTCGTTGAGTAATATACTTAAAGACTCTTACGAGATACTTTATGTAGGAGTTCTATCTAGCGCTTTAGCATTTTTACTTCAGACTTATACTTTACAAAACTTAACTCCAGCACCTGCGGCAATAATATTTTCTCTTGAGGGTATGTTTGCAGCAATTTTTGCTTGGTTAATTTTAGATCAATTCTTAAATGAAGTTAAAATATTAGGGATATTTTTAATATTATTTGCGGTAATATTCTCACAAATTATACCGATTTATGATAAAAAAAATCATGGACGAAACTAAAATAGGTTTTATAAGTCATGTCGGTGGCTTAAAGTTTAAAAAAATTGATGAGAATAATTATTCTTTTTCTTCAACCATAAAAGAAATTCACCTTAACAGTGGAGAAATTGCACATGGAGGCTATTTATCAACTATAGCTGATACTGGCATGGGGACAGCAGCCCATGTGATTAGCAATAAAAGGTGCGTAACAATATCTCTAGAAGTAAAATTTATTTCAGCTGGATTTTTAAACGATATATTGAATGGAAAAGTTATAATTAAAAAAAAAACTAAAACTCTTATTTTTATAACTTGTGAAATATTTAACTCTGAAAATTTAGTAGTAACTGCATCCGGAATTTGGAAAATACTATAAAAATTAAAAATTAGAACATTTGACAAAATGATTCGGTCATGTTTTAATCTTACTTTGTTCTCATTACGAGTCTACATATAGTATAAAAAAAATATCAAACACAAAATGCAAAACTCCTCAAAAAAAATTATTGCTCTTTTGGGTCCTACAAATACAGGCAAAACTCATGATGCTATTGAAAAGATGTTAGAGTTTGATTCTGGAATTTTTGGTTTGCCACTTCGATTATTAGCACGAGAAGTTTATGAAAAATGTGTAAAAAAAATCGGCTCGAGTAAAGTCGCTTTAATTACAGGTGATGAAAAAATAATTCCAAACGATGCTGATTATTTTATTTGTACTGTCGAGTCTATGCCAAAAGATAAAGCTGTAGATTTTGTGGCTATTGATGAAATACAAATGTGTGCTGACAAAGAAAGAGGACATATTTTTACAGATAGACTTCTATACGCAAGAGGTGAAAAGTGGACAATGTTTTTAGGCTCTCAAATTATGAAGAGTATTATTTACGAACTAGTGAAAGAAGTAGAGTTTTTAAAAAAAGAAAGATTTTCAAAACTATCTTATAGCGGGTATAAAAAAATTTCTCGATTAGATAGAAAAACGGCAATAATTGCTTTTTCAATAGAAGAAGTTTATGCAATTGCTGAATTAGTTAGACGTCAAAAAGGTGGGGCTGCTGTAATTATGGGTTCATTAAGTCCAAAAACTAGAAATTCACAAGTTGAACTGTACCAGTCGGGGCATGTTGATTACTTAGTTGCTACGGATGCAATTGGTATGGGTTTAAATATGGACATAGATGAAATTTATTTTTCTAATTTAAAAAAATTTGACGGGAAAAAAACAAGAAGATTAAATTTAGTGGAGATGTCTCAAATTGCAGGAAGAGCTGGTAGATATAAAAATAATGGAAATTTTGGAACAACTGGAGATTGTGAAGCCTTAAATTCCGATGAAATAGAAAAAATTGAAAATCATTCCCTCCCTGACTCCAAGATGCTGTACTGGAGGAATGCAAATTTAAATTTTGAGAATGAAGAAAAATTACTTTTATCACTCGAAAAAAAACCAACCAACATAAATCTTATTAGGTCAAATGAGTCTGTTGATGAAATTGTATTAAGATTACTGCTCAAAAAGAATAAAGAAAATAATTTATACAGAAATAATTTAGAATTATTATGGGAATGCTGTCAAATTCCAGATTTTGAAAAAAAAGCATACGGACAACACATAAATATAGTGGAGACGGTTTTTAAATTTTTGGCTCTTAAAAAAAAAAGAATTCCC
>Ga0115004_10001114_pt1 | contig 21689 bp, 13 predicted proteins | sample ArcticOcean_MG_C_10_FD_88737 | JGI IMG/M metagenome (GOLD analysis project Ga0115004, IMG submission 88737) | Marine microbial communities from western Arctic Ocean - ArcticOcean_MG_CB11_90 | ecosystem: Environmental > Aquatic > Marine > Oceanic | place: Arctic Ocean: Canada Basin | collected... | reverse complement strand
TCCTGCTCCTCCTCATTTTTAGCGTGTTTCTTCTTAAGCTTCTCTTTCACGGGCGGTAACTTTTTCTTATCAACAACATCATCGTCGTCGTTGTTATCGATGATGATTTTTTTCCGCGGTCTGCCAAGTTTAACTGGATTTTTCTTCACCGGAGTTTTATTTTGATACTCAATTCTCGATTGCTTCGTAAGTTTACTATCGCCTAAAAGAAGCAACCTTTCGAAAAAAATGACGCACTGATGTGTGGAACGAAAACTTGCGCCGCATACTTCGGATGCCCAATTTAAGATGGCTAGGAAATCTGGCGTATTTAAATCAAGTTTTTGCAGCGTTTCCAGAAACGTTCCAGCGTACTTCTTCTCTCCCATATCTTCATCTCGCTCATCATCTCGCTCATCATTTATCATCTTGTTTTGAGGAACAACGCTTGAAACAAACGGTACGCTCGCCGAAATCTCGTACAACTTTCTTCCACCCTCTTCATTATCTTTGCGACCAATTATATTTTTCTCATCTAAAAGACGCGAAAGCGATGAAATTGGTCTTGGTAGTTGCTCAGCAGAAACCGTCGCACTTTCTGTTTCTGCAATCTTGGAAAGTCTCTTGCATACAGTATTAAATCTTCCCAAAGCATTTGAACGCTTGTTTTCCATGTTCGCGTCATCAAACACGTTCGTTTCACACCAATCGATGTAAGCACAGATATCCTCAGAAATACTCTTATTACCATCGTTGTTAGTATTAGTATTAGCAATAGAAGGATAAGAAGGTGGAATTGCGCATCGCTTTCGAAGAAGTTCCTCTTGGAATGCTTTTCGGGCGTTCACTGCCCAAACAAGCCATCCTTCTGGTGGGACTTTCAGAGCAGTATTTTCTCTTCCTTCTACTGGAATACAATCGGGAAGATGTTTCTGTTTCTGCCCCCATTTTCTTTTCCGCGATTTTGCTCTTCCATCTAAACCGAATAAAAGTTTCATCGTCAATACGACAATTGCGGCTGCGTGCACTTCAGATGGAAAAAAATTCAACTGCGCATACAAATCGTTTTCCTTCATCAAAGCTAATTTGTACGGTTTCTTTTCGCTTTCCAACGCGTTCTGCGCGGAAGGAGTAGAATCGAGAACGAAATCATAACCCAACAATTGCATCAAGTTTTCAGCGCTTTCGCAATAGGCTTCGGCAATGCGAGTAGTCGGCATCATTTTAGCACCGAACTCTTCTGCTTGTTTTTCTTCTTCGGGTTCCGAAGAATTTGGAAACGAAGTTTGAAACGCCCTTCTCACTAATTCTCTTGTTCGATTGGGAACGTCTGGTCCGAAAACTAAATTTACATCTATTCCAGTTTTAGCGACGATATATTCCGCCATTTGCGTAACGTCTGTGCTCGTCGGCATAGTTCTCGGCCTTGCTAAATCTTTTCCCCACGCACGCATGGGATCGATATTTGTTGTCGTAGGCCGCAAGTACGGTAACTTTCCAGTCGAGGCTAGCGTTGAAATATCTCTTGCCGTAGTGAACCCGAACTGCGAGTTTGCAAAACACATCCGCGCAGCAACGAGTAAAGCTCCGAGCGTTAATTTTGGAGGTAAGTGCGCAAAGAGAAGTGAATTTACTGCATTGAGATGATCTTGCTCAACACGAGCTGCTGCTTTGACGGTTTTTGGAGCGCTCTTTTCATTCTTTTTCTCATTGTTCTCCTTGTTCTCGTCGTCGTCGTCGTATTCTTCCTCTTTTTCCTCTTCTTTTTCCTCTTCTTCTTCGTCTTCGTCGTCCTTGTCAGAACCACCACCATCATCATCATCATTATCTGATCCATACGCAACCATCGCTTTTCTTTTTCCCTCTTCGTTGATTACTTTCCTTTTCATTTCTTTTCGATTTCGATCGTCTAAAACCATCGTCGAACGACCGAGCGCGTCATGCACGCTTTCAATGTTGTCCATATCGATTGAAAAAAGCTCATCATTTGTGGCTAAAAGAGCAAACCAAATGGAACGACATACTTTTCTAAACTCGTTCGCGCGTTTCTCTTTCGCGCTGAATTCTAGTTCTTCTGTTTTTGAAGTTTTAGTTGTTTTCAATAATAATTTCTTCGTCGTCGTCGTCGTTGAATTGAAATATCTATCGATGCAAAATTCGCACTGCGCTCGTAATAATTTTGTCATCGTTTCGCAATGCAAATCCACTTTCTTCGTAAACCTTCTTTCTTTAATTCTCATTTGTCTCTTCTCTTTCAACTCTCGTTCTTCCCCTATTAGAGTTTGTTGCGAGAAATCTGTCACGCCTCGACCGAAATTAACTCTCCGTTTCCTCGCCCCGTGGAACGACATGGGTCCACTTTCGCCGCCAAATCCAGGCATAGCTCTCGCTAAAGCCTCTGCATCTGCTTGCAAGACCAAATTATCCGTCTTCGTATTACATTGTTTACAAAAATACCCCCCGTACTGTTCATCCACTTCGAAGTTCTTCTCCCCTTTAGCTTGACAGACTTCGCATTCGATTTCTTGTCTTTTCTGCGACTGCGACGCTGCGAATTGTGATAACGAGTTTTGTAACCTCCATTCATCGGATTCGAAATTATCGTTCAATCCATTGATATAATCATCATCATCATCATCATCATCATTTGCAAGGCCTAAACCGTTACTCGTATCATCATCTTCCCTTTTCTTCCCTCGCAGTCGTCGTCGTCGTCGTCGTCCTTGTTCTTCTCGTTCTCGTTGTAAACTGTTCTGTAAAGAAAGTCTTCGTAAGTGCGATGGTTGTGACATTTGTAACGAGCGCTCTCGATCTCGATTCGATCTCTCTTTTCTTCTCTCTGTCTCTTCTTTTTTATTGACTCATTTATTCGTCCGTGTTCTCCTCGAGGAGCTTTCGTCGTTTGTTCGTCGTTTGTTTCGTCGTTTGTTTCGTCGTTTGTTCGTCGTTGTTCGTCGTTGTTCGTCGTTGTTCGTTTTGTGCGATGAGTCAAAAAAGTCTCAAGCACGACGCGACAGCAGCACAAAGTCAACGCAGTCCGGTCAACGCAGCAGTGAAGTCATCGGATACCCTAAACCCTAAACAATCGAGTACAAATCGAGAGCGAGAAAAGAAAGAGAACTATAGAAACAAGGAAATTAGCAAAAAGTGTGGAAGTTCTACGTATTATTGAAATACTTTACAAACACGGCGTGATAATATATATAATAACATAATAACATAATAATAACATAATAATATATAATAACATAATATATAATAATAATATATAATAAACAAAATGTCACAAAGGCGCGCGAGAGAGGGAGATATCAGTACTATCGACGATACGACTGAATCGAATGCTTTAGCGACTGCTAAGGCGCGAGAGCAACAAAAACAGAACAAACGATCGAGAAAATCGCTCAGCGAAGACGAAGAAGAAGAAGAAGAAGAAGAAGAAGACTATAAAGCGGCGAATAATAGTAATAATGAACAAATGAGAAACTTAAATAATAACGGCATTATTCCATCAGCAGATGCTTTACAGTCTTTATTACAATCAGTGAATCAAACCGCCTATGCTAACGCTAATGCGAGCAATAATCTACCGAATAAGAACGTGATGAGTAATCAAAACGTGGAGCCAGTGACGGCTGTGCCGCCGAGAGATCCGAGAAGTCGAACGACTCGAGGAGGAGCTGCCGCAGCCGCCGCCGCTGCTCAACAGCAACAACAACAACAACAACAACAACAACAAGTTATATATGGGAACGGCGTATTACCACAACAACAAGGAGTTTTATTAGTCAATAACAACGCGGCTGCGATATACGGCGGTACACAACAAGTTCAACAACAACAACAAAGAGTACCTCCTCCACCTCCAGCGCAACAACAACAACTTAATATGCAACCAGTGTACATACAATCTCAACCACACACACAAGGAGTTCATCAGATTCATCAACAACAACCACAGCAAACAACTGTATATGCGTATCCGCCACCACCACCGGTGCAACAGACGACAACAGCGAACGTACTTGCGGGAGTTCCTCCGCCGCCGCCGGCACAACAATCGCTAGGAGGAGGAGGAGGAGGAGGACTCATACCAGTATCACAATTGCGACCGGGGATGATTTTACCAGCAAATATGCCGAAAGAGTTACCTATAGGACATATTATCGAACAAATACCATGTCCTTCAGAGAATGCTGGGAAAGTCATTGGACACGGAGGCGAAAAAATTAATCTGTTGCAACAAGCTACGCAAGCTATAGTGAAAATACAATCATCATCGGACGTACCTAAAGGAGCACCAAGATTAATCACGATTGCGGGACATCCAGATCATGTCAGAGCTGCTATTGAACAGTTATTACCTGTAGTGCACACGTCAAAACCTGCTCCCGCCGCCGTTGGCGCGAGCATAATACCAGTTTTTCAAGCGAGTATGATGCCGCCGCAACAACAAAAGCTCGAGATTAGAATCCAAGTTCCTGAAAACATGATTGGTAGAGTTATTGGACGTGGTGGAGAAACAATTAAACGCATATCGGATGAATCTGGTGCTAGGTTACAAATTGAGCGTGATGCAAACGAAGTTTCCGCGAAAGGTGACGCTTCGCAGTTGGAAATTGCCCGCATGCTCATTCACGACATCGTCACCGCGCCTATTCGACAAGCAACGACAACTGCGACGACAACTGTTTTTGCAGAGAGAGAGAGCGAAGCAAAACCAGAATATACGATTATAGAAATTGATTCACAAGGTCAAGAGGGCAGAATCATCGGCAGAGGTGGAGAAAACATTCGAAACATGGCGATGACATCAGGGGCGAAGATTCAAATTGATAAAGAAACAAAAATGATTAAAATTAGCGGATTTAAAGAAAAAGTTGAAACCGCTAAGCACATGTTAGAAACATTCATGGCGGAATATGTCCCTAGAGATCAGCAACAACAACAATATACACACGCGACAACTGCTAGTGCTGGCGGCGCTCCGCTCTTTGGTCAAACTGCCGAGCAGCAAAACGCCGCCGCCGCGCACGCCGCCGCCCAGCAAGAAGTAGAAGAAGAGAAACCGTTATGGGAAACTCATCAGAGTGATGAAGGATACACTTATTACTACAATACAACAACTGGTGATACTCAATGGGAGATGCCAGATGATTACGATGGTTTTAGCTAAAATAAATAATAATAATAATGCATATGAACAAATAGAGTTTGAGTCACAACAAAACTATCGCGCTGAAACATGAACACAATCAAATCGTCACGCGAATAAAAATATATACAAAACACATTTGCTACAAACTATATACGTAATTAATTAATTCTTTTTTAATATACAACAATACACGTCTAAAATAATAGTATACAACAAGTAAAATTAAAACTTATACAATACGCTCGCTTCGTTGTTGTTGTTTACTTGCTCCTCTTTTGTTACATCGTCTTCGTCGTAAGAATCGTGCTCGGGTGAGATGGGCGCGTGTAACACGGCCTCCGCGAGTTTTTCTGGATGAGAACCGTGCAAATGTTGATGCGATGAGACAACAATTTTTTTCTGTGTTCCATTTTCAAGAACGGGTTTCCAATCGTTACCATCCTGCCAAGGTCCGAACTCAATAGCGTCGTTAGCATTTGAGGCTTTATCACCGCGAGAGAATTGCTGCACGTCTCCTGGCTTTGAATAATCGGATTTGAACTCGCCGTGCGGAAGTCGTCGTTTTAATTTTCCATCGAAGCCTCTGTTGTATAAATTGAACCCGCCTTTCAATAGAACTAACTTTTCATATCCCGCTTCTTCTAACAATTCGAGCGCGTGCACAGCTCTTTGCCTTCCATCAGAGCATACGACGACGATCTTCGCCTTTTTCTTATCCGGAAACAGATTTGAGCACTCTGCGATGAAATTCTCGTTATAGAGTTGATTTTGAAACACTTTCTTGCCAACTTTAGAATCGAAACGATACCCCGCACTCGTAATCAACGGAACGTTCAAACAATGTTCCGGTCCTGAAACTACGACGACTTCGTTGACGCCCCCAATCGTTCCTTTCGGAGGATTTGGTATTTTACCGAAGAAATCGAGTTCTTCTGCGTTCCTGACGTCCAGGAATACCCACGAATCGTCCCACAGAACTCGTCCTTCTTCATAGGATGCCACGAATTTATCTCCTCTGTTAAAGCTCTCTGTCGTCCATTCATCGAACGCTTTATCTCCGTATTGTGGAATTATTATCTGTTCCTTCGCGGCTCTTTGTTCCTTCGCAGCTCTTTGCATTAAAGCTCTTCTTCGATGACACGTGGATTTGATTTCACGAATCGATGACGACGAGTGCGTAGTAGTAATAGTTCTCCCATCAGTGCAGGTAAACACGGGAATTATTGGAGCGCGCGATACTGAAGAAGATTGGGAAATCATTACTCTCACTGCGTTCATTTTTTGGTTCTTATTACTGTTTAGTACTATATAAGAATAAGTATTTATTTTTAATATCTGATTACTATGCTGATGTGTAGATATTAAAAAAGTAGAAGAAAAAAAGATTACTCATCATCGAATCAAAAACGCGGCCGCGCGTGATAAATATCTCTCTCTCTCTCTGCTGCAGCAGTCGATATAATAAACATAAAATGTTCTCATTATCGACCGCGCGCAGATTCGTTGTCATGCGAGCGAAACAATCTTGCTCAGATCATGCGCAGAGAAGGGTGCACTTCATCGTGACTACGAAGGGAAGGGATAAAATCAGTGCGCGGCATTATGTAGCGAAGGCTGGTTGGAGAATGGACGCAGATTTGGTAAAAAACGAAGAAGAAGAAGAAGAAGAGGAAGAGGGAAGAGAGCGCAGCAAGAGTAAGAGCAGAAGCCAATCAGGAGAACGAGCGAGAGAACGACAACGCGATGGAGAGTACGATAGAAACGAACGCAATAGTAATAGTAATAGTTCTTACACTGATGACTATGACAGGAGACGAACGAACAACAACAACAACAACAACAACAACGAGAGAGGCGGCTATAACAACAACAACAACAACAACAACAACAGGTCGACGCCATCGCCGTCGCCGAGGAGGAATAATAATGATTCTAGAAATAATAATAACGACTACTACGATTCTAATAATAATAACAATAGTAATAGTAGCTATAACAACAGAGACCGCGGCGGCGGTGGAAGAGAAAGAGGAGGGTACTATAACGAAAGCGCTCGTAGAGACAATAACAATAGACCGATATACATGCAAAGAAAAGACGAACGTAGGCAACAAAGAGAAGAACCGACTTTACGCGAAATGGCTCTTGGGGAAGTCATTTTTGGACAAAACCCAGTAAAAGAAGCGCTCTTACAAAACAAAAGAGATGAGTTTTATCGTTTGTGGATACAAGAAGGCGAAGGAGGGAGCTCTTCGTCGGATGAGAAAATCATCGCGAGAGCGAAGGAGTTGGGATGTACAATTTCGTATACTTCAAAACATGATTTGAACATGTTGACAGACTCGAGACCACACCAAGGCGTTGCGTTAGATTGCGCACCGCTTGAAATGGAAGAAATTGAAGGTTTAGAGGAATTCATGAAAAATAACTCAAAAACAAACTCTCAACATCGACTTCATCACCATCCGTTATGGCTCGCGCTCGACGAAATCGTTGATCCGCAGAATTTCGGAGCTATATTAAGAACGGCACACTTTTTAAACATTGATGGTGTAGTCGTGTGCGCGAAGAACTCTGCTCCGTTATCTCCAGTCGTCTCCAAAGCCTCTTCTGGTGCCATGGAAGCAATAAAAGTATACCAAACGCGTACGATGCACAAATTTCTCTCGAAATGCGTCGAGGACGGTTTCAACGTCATTGGATTGGCTAACCAAAGCGGTGCAGAAAACGTCCATGATTTAGTTTTAAACCAACCTACTGTTTTAGTTGTCGGTAACGAAGGCGCTGGTTTGCGTACGAACGTTCGTCGCGCGTGTTCGAGAATAGCAAAAATTGAAGGCGGCTTTTTAGCTCCGCAACGAACGGGTGATGAGAGTATCACTAATAACGAGCGAACGACGACGACGACGAGCGTTGAGTCATTGAACGTCTCAGTTGCCACTGCTATTGCTTTGTTTCAGCTCACGAAAAAGTGATATATATATACACAGACAACTTTAAGACACCTTTAAGACAATTTGAACGACATATATATATTAATATATGTGTATGTGTGTAATAATTAGAGCGTATTCATAGACTGCGTACGTAGATTTTTTATGGTCTCTCGTCAGTCCCCGCACAAGGGGAGAAAATAATAGCCCTGCTGACACTGCACACAAAATCTTAGTAGCAGCAGTAGATAATAATTCTGTATCATTTCTTATTACGTCGACGACGACAATCGTGACTATATTATTAACTCTCGCACTCTTTAAGAAGTACCCCTATTACTTAATAGATATATATAGATAAACAGAAACAACGAAGCAGACGATGATGATTGTCGCATTAGACCGCGCGTTCGTGAGTAACATTAATCCATTAGCGACGACTTCGAGCGATAGTACTTTTGATGGAAAAAAATCCTCCCATTCCTTCGCCCGTGCTCGCCTCAGTAGTGCTCGAAAGGATCTGATGATCCAGTCCGACCTGTCGACCTCGCGCCAAGCTCGCAACACGAAACAAAGCAGAAGATTGCTCAGCACGAGCTTAAGATCGTCCACTCCTTCGGCTCAGGCGATGAGTAGAGAAAACATGAGCAAGAGCAGAAATAGCAGCAATAATAGGAAAAAGAATGTATCACTACTAACAAAACGAAAAGCGTTTGGACAACAGCAACAACAAGAGGACTCTTCTTCATCATCTGATAACGACGATACTACTCTCGTCAGCGCGTCTGGAGGAGGGAGCGATATGTCCGAAGTAGCTTTATGGGTAGCTGGAGCGTGTTTATTCGGTGCCGGTATTGGATATTTCCAAGGCGCAGACAAAGCTTCGGAATATTTCGCTGGATACTTGTTAGAACAAAGTCTTTCCGTGGATAATCTCTTTGTGTTCATTTTGGTTTTTGATTATTTCAAAGTTCCAGAATCGACGCAGCCTAAAGTTTTGAGTTTCGGGATCATTGGTGCGATGATCATGCGCGCGTTTATGATCGTTGCCGGTGCTACGGCTATTGAAGATTTCGAACCAGTCTTGCTCGTTTTTGCGGGTATCTTGATATTTTCGAGTTATAAATTGCTCGCCGCGAATGCTGACGAAGATGAAGAAGAGGACTTGAAAGATTCCGCGATTGTGAAGTTTTGCACGAGCATGATTCCAGTCTCTGATGAATACGACGGAGACAACTTTTGGACGACGGCGAAGAACGGAGTGGATAAAATCGCGACGCCGTTGTTATTAGTAGTGGCCGTGATTGAACTCTCAGACGTCGTCTTTGCCGTGGATTCTATTCCAGCAGTGTTTGGCGTAACAAAAGATCCATTCATTGTTTATACGTCGAATATATTTGCAATTTGTGGATTAAGATCTCTATTCGGTTTTGTCTCTGCAATGGTTTCAGAGTTGGAATATTTGCAAACCGCGGTGGCGGTTGTTTTAGGATTTATTGGCGTGAAGATGGTTGCTGATTACGGGGGCTATTCTATGTCAACCGAAGCGAGCTTGGGAGTCGTTGCGACGTTATTATCGGGAGGTGTTGCGGCGAGTTATCTCTTTCCATCTTCTGCCGCAAAAGAGGCGTCTGTTGACGAAAATTAAGTTATTTTATTTTATTACGGGTAGATGATGATTTTGTACGTACGTGTTAATAATAATAAAATAATAATAATAGTAATAATGCACAATAAGTGTACTTTAATTTGTTTAATAACAAGAACTCTATATATATATATAATATATGTTTATTAGATTTATATATTGTCGTTCTCTCTCTAACTAAAAGATTAGAATCTACCGCGTTTAAGTTTGTGAAGTTGACGATGAATGATGACTGTTCTGGAACGCTCTTTGATTTTTAATCAAAGAGATCAAAGCCCATGTCTTCCTCCTCCTCTTCAACAACCTCTTCCTTCGCAGCAGCCGGGGCAGCAGCAGCGGCAGCGCCGCCGCCGCCGCCACCACCACCGCCACCGCCGGACGGAACAGACGCTAATTTCTTAGATCCTTCAGCGATCAATTCAGCGATGTCTTTGCCTTCGACTTCTGACATGAAGCTAGAGAGCTTGGCGTCATCGACTTCGGCAGATGCGGAGGCCAAAACAGCCTTGACATCGGCAGCGGAAGGAGATTCCTTACCGGAGAGTTGCGCCTATACATTTAATAGTAATAATAACAGAGTTAAAGTCAGTTTTATTATGATCAATCAGGACGAGAGCGTAAGTATATAAGTAAGTAGAAAATCAGTAGGCTGAAAATCAAAGATGAGCGAGCGTTGTGTATATCCATCAACGACGGCGCCCGCCTAGTGAACACGAGCGCAAACATCATCACCGAAGAACTTCTTCATAAGAATCTTTGATGATCTCTGCGAGACTAAACTCGCAAAACTGTGTACGTATGCGCGTATCGCGCGCGCGCTAAAAGAAACCAAAATAACTTTTTTAGGTCTCTCTCAACGCCCTCAATCACACGGACGCGAAAATCATAATCACGAGCGCACGAGAATCTCTTAATCGATATCGATCGCTGGTAAGAAAAAGTGCGTACCAACAAGAACGCGGCGACGTATTTCATTATTTACGTATTTATTATTAGTGAGTATTCGTTAAAAATTCGAAGCTGCAAAATATGCCTTAGCCAAACAGGAGCAACAAATGAAATAGAGTTATGCCGACTTTCGAGACAGAACGGCAGCATCAGAGGAAGATTATTGAGAAGAGCTAACTTCAGAAAAATCATATCATTATTAAACACGCTAAATACTGCAAATAACGAAACAATACTAAACATAAATACAGTGTATCTATATAATACTAAGAGACATACACACGCGCACGCATAACTGCATAAAGATAAACATAGAAAGATAAAGATAGAAAGATAATAGACTGAACAGAGAGAGCGTATTCAATAAATAGTAAAGAGGTAAAATAATAATAATAATAAATAATAATGGCAGGATTTTGGACGACGTTCTTACAACGCGAACCGATCGTCGTATGGTCCTGTGCCTTAGGCCTGTTAGGATGCTCTTTTCCATTACTCGTTCCACCTATGAGAGATATGATGAGAACGGATGCGGATCCGAAACGACCACCGTCTGCTGCCAGTGTCGTTAAAGCGTTGAGGGGTGGTAGCTCTTAATGATGTAATATGTATTTAGTGATGTATAGAAAATGTTCGTGTCCGCGCGGCGATAGGTTCCATCGATTATTTCCGATCTTCTTCGCATCAGAGTGCGATCAAAGGTCATATCAGTATTTCCTCACTAATCGTGGACTTTATTTTCTGCGTCAGTTCATTGATCAGGGAAATAAAAGTGATCAATACGCGATCGAGTCGGATTTGACTTGACGAGCGAAGCGAGAGAGAGAGAGAGAGAGACCGCTCGTGTGCGGTTGTATTCTTCGCGCAGCACGCGCTTCGCTCTCCCCGTTCTAAAAGCAAACACTTCATCACATGTCTCTCTCTCTCTCTATATATATATATACATGTACAGCATTTAATCGCGTTCTTTCTCTGTGTGAGTTTTATGTGTACAAAAATGTTCCTACATCAGTACTTCTCCCTTCCATTAAATACTCCAAATAGTATTCCCATTAACGTAATAGTATTATTAATATAATAGTATCTTTTTAAACGACAACAGAGTGAAATTCGAAACGATCCGATTAAATAGTAGAGCGTCTTCTAGAAATAATCAACTGCGTCGCAGACGACGACGAGGTAATATGAACAACACGACGAAGACGACGACGATGCCGTTTCAATTATTTCTAGAGAAGATGAGGCAACCGACTGCTGCCGAGTTAGTTAGTGGAATAAAACAGTTCATCAATACTTTCACGATAGATAATGATCAGAATAATAATCGGAATATTACTACACCGATTAATAATAAGAATAAGAATAACAATAATAATAAAAACAGTAATAATAATAATAATCATTATTATTCAGAAAAAGTTCAAAAGTTTCTAAGACTTTACGAAGAGAAATTCAGGAGACATTCGCTTTGGAGAAACGCTACGGCTGAAGATATCGAGGCATCCGTTGAAGGATTGGAGAAATACGTGTGCACTAAATTATATAATACTCTATTCGATTGCTATAAAGAAGAAGATGATGCAATTAATGAACAGTTGGAGAGACGCGTTGAGAGTTTAAGAAATTTACCGCTAACGCCCGAGATGTTGGACGTTTCGAGGAAGCAATTTTTATTATTAGGAGAGGAGAATAATGGAGAAGAAGGAAAGGGAAAAGATTTGCTTGAAGATGAAGTAGTTGCGGTAGAAAAAAATGAACGCGATAGTCATAATAATAGTAATAAAGACGATGATGATGATGAAAACGATGAGACGAACAAAAATGGTAATAAAACGGCGAACAATAATAATAACACGATTCCGAAAAGCTTGCGTCTAGCATCGATGGAATTGGAAAAAATGAGCACGTATAAAGCGCCGAGAGATAAGATGAATTGTATTTTAAACGCGTGTCGAATCATTAGCAACGCGGTGATGAGATTTTCAGGAGGGGCGGATGCGTTCGTACCGTCTCTTATATATTCTTTAGCGCACGCGAATGTGAAAAACTTATGGAAGAATATTAAATACATAGAAAGATTTAGAATGCGCGATAGATTAGAGCAAGGCGAGGCGGCTTATTTTTTCATAAACATCGAAAGCGGAGCTCGATTTTTAGGAACTTGCAGTAAAGAACAACTGAACATATTTTGTGACGATGACGATGATTCTTTCCCTGAACCAGTCGATGGTCTTAAATTAGAAAAAGATGATTTTGGTGGTGGTGGTAATGAAGAAGAAGAGAAAGAAGAAGAAGGACTTTTAACGACGACGCCTCCGTTTAATGGATTTATTTCTGCTGTTGTGAAAACCTCAAATCATAATCATAAGAGCGCTTTTATGAGAAACGACGACGACGACGATGATGACGATTGTAATTACAACAATGTTGAATCGTTGGAAGCTTTTGGGGCTACATCGTTATCACTTCTACAAGGTGTAAATGATGATAATAATAATAATAATAATAATAATAATAATAATAATAATAATGAAAGAGAGTATCCATACTATGACGCAGTTGTTGAAAATTTAACGATTGGTGACATTAAACCGCTTTTGATGCGCTATAAAAATATGTGCAACAAATACGAGGCTTTGAAATGCGGCGTAGAGTTGAAATTATTGCGACAACGTGGAGAAGAAGAAGAATAAGGAGGAGGAGGTGCTAGAATTACCACCACCTCCTCAAAAATTGACGACAACAACGACGACGACATCTTTGCTCGATTGATTTTTAAAAAAAGTACGTACATACTAATAGATTTATAGCTCGCTTGCAATGACCAAAAAAAATGTTTATTATAGTTATGTAACATCTAACTCTCCATACTTGAACAAAAAAAATTCGTAGTATGTACGAAGGACGCGCAATACCACTATGCTAAATAAGCTCCGCATAATGCTCATTTCGAGGATCGAACTCGAGACCTCGTCCTAATTTCGAGGGTGAATTGCAACTAGGGTTTAGAAAATTTAGTAAATACAAAAATTCATGATAATTAAGAGATGAGCTCTCGCATTCAAATAAAAAATAAAAATAAATACCGCGCGGTAAATAAAATTCATTTTATTCATTTTACGAGATTCATATTGGCGGTCCTGCATATTAATAATAATGGCTATTCAACAAGCAATCGTTTCAACATTCAGAAGTAATACTATCACTACTACTCCTTCGTCTTCTTCTTCTTCTTTAGGACGACGACGACAGCAACAACAACGAATTCGATGTACAAAATCTTCTTCTTCTTCTTCCTCGTCTTTAGATGCTGATAATAATAAAATGAATAAAATATCAACACCGATAACTGCTGCATTATTCATCGCTACTAATCCATTAATTGCATTCGCTGAAGAATCTGCTTCTTCAAGTGAAATTTCACCTTTCGCTGCGTCAGCCGTGGACATCGCTGCGATAGCGCTTTTAGGAATCTTCGCATGGCTTGGCAATCAGCGAAGCGAACAGAAACAGAAACAGAAGACGATCACGAACATGCCTTCGAGAAAGAACAGAACGCAACCTGGTTCGAGAAAAAAATAGTCCGCCGTGTTACGTATGTGTGTGTGTGTTGAAATTATCATACAAAACTTTGTTGTAGCATTATAGTAATCAAAAAATGGTACACACTCGTCCGTATTCCGTTGTAGAGTCTTAACTGTATTACACGGCAGCATCAGCTGCATGCCGTGCTGGTGCTTCGTCATTAAAATAAATAATACTGTAATAATAATAATAATAATAATAATAATAATAATAAACTTTCCTTCAATTAAATAAATCATCAATGGAAAACCCTTATCCTCCTAACTCACAACAACAACGACGACAACCTGAATATTGTAACCTATTAGAAGCTCTAGCCTTGAACGATATCGAACTATCAGTAGAGATCATAAAAGACCCTCTTAAAAAACATACTGGTAAAATATGTTATAAAGAGTTCGTACCAATTCGCTCTTTAATCGATGGGAAGTTCATGGGATTAATAGAATTATTGAAACAAACGAAGAAACGAACGAAGAACACTGCGTTGCACATCGCCGCTTTCGCAGGGGAACCAACGTTCATCAAAACATGTCTGGACGAAATGGATAAACAAAAAATTGATATAAAAGTAAAGACCGAAATAGTAAATCAGTTGAACGCGTCGAACGATACGCCATTGTTACACGCGGCATCGAAAGGGCACTTTGAGTGCATGTCCTTGTTAGTCGAGAGAGGATTTGCCAATGTGAAACATAGGAACAAGGATGGATTAGACGCATTCATGGCATCGACTGCGTACGTGGAAGTGTTTGGGAACAACCCTCGATATTGCGTGGATATGACGAGATATTTGTTCAAAAAAGGAGCAGATATTGAAACCACTGATAGTAGAGGACGACGTGCGTTGCATTACGCAGTAGCGAGCGAGAATATGGACGCTGTGGATTTTTTACTAAACGAAGCAAAAGTAAACGCGGCGTGGAAAGATTCGTTCGGGCGAACGGCTTTGGACGAATGCGTGAGTTCCTCAAATGAAGTGACGAATCCAAAACTTATGGAAATGCTCAGAAAAGGCATGGAAAATTCGAAAAAAATGCAAGAAGAGTTGTTCTTGCAAATGTTGGAAGAAGAAGAGGAATTAGAGGAGCAAGAGAAGCGAAAAAAGGAAAAGAAGAAGAGAAAGAAGAAGAAAACGACGAATGCGACTACAGAAAAATCTGCCGCCGCCGCTGCTCCTGCACAACAACAACTTTTTGAAGAAGATAAAGATTTCGAAGATGATAATGATAATGATAATGATTTGTTGAAAGATAAACAACAAGGAGAAGAAGAAGAAGAAGAAGAAGAAGAAGAGGGAATTAGCACTCATAATAGTAGCATAGTAGAACCGGCGACAAATTTAAATTCAACAACAAGCGATGAAGAAGATGAAGATGAAAAAGAAAACAACGACGACAAAATGAAGAAGGACATGATTCGCGAACAACAACAACAACCATCCGCGTGGACTTCGAGCAATAAAATTTCATTCGACGATTCCTCGTTTGAAGTTGTCACCTCAAAGAAGAAGAAAAAGGGGATGATATCATCTAAGAATAATAATAATTTTGCAGATGGTGGTGCAGAAAATTCTGAGGATACTACTACGTGTAATACGATAACGACGACGATGAATGAACAACAACAACCATCGAAACCTTCTCCTTTGCTTACAACAACAACAACGACTACGACAACAACTGTGCAAGCAAAAAAAAAATCTTTTCCTAATACTATTATTCCACCGACATCGTGGTTCCAAAGCGCGACGATTGAGTTTCAGGAGAGGTATCCAGCAGCTGTCGACCTCGATGTCACGTTGGAACATATGTTGGGATCAAATTTGGAAACTTTAAGCGCATCTCAGTTGGACGTAATCGCCGACGCGCACGTCGCAGCTTTAGAGGAAATTCGCAAACACAGATTACGTTTGATTCAAAAGCGCTTAACAGAACAGCGCATGATTGATAATGAAAACGAAGAAACGAATATTTAGCGCACACTATATAGAAAGAGAGTATTAGATTTAAGATCATAGCTCATCCGGTCTAAGAATTCGCTCTCGTTCTAGTCCGTATTTAGGTATATCCTTTCTCTCGATCGTTTCCGCTCTAATTTTCGGAACAAAGAATTGTGCGCTACCTCCTTTCTTCTTCTTTTTCTTCATATTACCACCATTCGCAAAATCTCTCCAACCGCCGACGCGCGTTTCTCTAGCCTCTTCTTCATTCCAATTCTTTTCCGACTTCACGAATTTCTTGCGCTCTCGATTTTCAATTTGTTCCTCTTTCACAACTCTCTTTTCTTCATCTTTTAAGCGCAAAGTCATTTTTCGTCTTCTCCACTCTAAATCTACTATATATTTCCGTCCTTCAATTTTCCATCGTTCATGAAATTCATCAGAGGCGAGGAAATGCTCTATTATTTTATCCTTATCTCCATCGAATCGAACGCGTAATAACGTATCCCCTTTAATCTCTTTCTTATACTCATTTATAACTTTTTTCTTCGCCTGTTCGAGATTGAAATCAATTTCTTTTTTGAAATCAATCGTCGTAAGTAATTTTTGCGCTTGTCCAATCGCGTCGAACGCAATTGAAGCTTTCTCGTGCTCGCACTTATCGGGATGCACTAATAGCGATACTTTACGAAACTGCTTTGCGACTTCTTGTATAGTTGCATCGAAGCGTACGTTTAGGTATTCATACGGATTCAATTTGAAGCACGATAGAATCCTTTCAACTTCAGAAGAACGATCTGTCTGCGAAACGTCTTTGAAAAATTCCTTCAACATGGTCTCATCATCTTTCAAGTCTTCGATTTTTTTTACTATTCTTATCGTTTCTGTCGTCTTTATCGTCGCTTTCTCATTAGCAATAGCTCTCTTTGCTTCTATTTCTTCTTCTTCTTCTATTTCATCTTCATCTTCTGCCGCTGCTGCTTTTCTCTTCCTTCTATCTTCTTCTTCTTCTGATGCTGCTGCTTCTCCAGCTTTTCTCTTCCTTCTATCTTCTTCTGCATCTGTTTCTTCTTCTTCTTCTTCTTCTTCTTCTTTCTTTTTCGTCGTAATAAACTTACAATTCGATGGTTTCAAAAAGATTTCTTCCCGCTCCGATTCTTTCGAGTTTACTTTATTAACGACAACTTTAACGTGATATCGTTCTCTATCTGGGACATATTTAAGAACTAGGCCAGTTTTATCGTTCAAATCTGGACGAGCACAAAGTCCATGAATGATTATCGAACTCCCTGGCTCGATATACTCCATTCTTTACTATTTTTATTGTTATTATATTGTTATGATGCATCAATTTACATATTTAATTATTTATCATCATCAGTGAACGAGTGAAGAAAGTATTATTATATAGAAATTTTTGAATACTATAGTAGGTTTAGGTTTACAAATATTACGACTAATAATAACATTCTGTCTCTTTTCTTCTTCTTCTTCTCCTGTTGCTTCCTCTATTACTCAACGTTCACTGTAATAGTCGATGCGAATCTCTTCCCGTACGATACGTGCTTCCCGTTCGCGAATTGAAGCGTTAGCGTATGCGTTCCTGGTTCTAGTTTAATCTCCCCTTCCTTTTGCGCTTTCCCGTAATGCAAGTGCGTAGCATCGAACGGGATAACTTGTCCTTTCTCCATGTACTCACCGTCGACGATGATGTGATGATGTCCAGTACCTTCTTCGAACTCGGCCGAAGCCGGGACGACTTCGTACCCTTTCACTCCGAACTTTGCAACAAATGGCGATTTCACTGTAGAGTTATTCTTCGGTTCGATCCAGTACACACCGTTTTTATTACTCGATTTCAACGATAACGCTTGAGCGTCCATCACAGGTTCTGCAAAAATCATTGCTACGGAAGCAAATGCTGTTAATACCATTTCTCGTTTCGTCGTCGTCGAAGTCATCGTCGTAGTCGTTTCTTTATCTTTCTCTGTCTCGACCTCGGACGATGTCGTGACAGTAGTATTTCTGCTGCTGGATATAAGTCGTCCACGTTGTTTATTCATATTATTATTATTGGTAGTATTACTATAAATAGTATTACCGTTCATCATCATCGTGTTAGTTGTCCCGAGCATTGCAGTCGAAGTAGTCATGATCATTTAATTAATTAACAGCGCGTGTAATAAAAATGATGCTATTAGTAATAACTAAAGTAGAATTCTCTATATAGGAAAACTTAAATTATTTATATCGCGTCAAAAAGAAACCCGCATTAATCATCCTCAAACAAACATATGATGCGATGACTACTGATGAGTAATAATAATAACACTAGTAGAAGGGGTAATAGTATCAATAATAGTAGTAGTAGTAAAGGTTTCTTAGTCCTCGTCTTCTTAGCAATTTCGGGTTTGACGTTCTGTTCTTATCGTTTCATAACAAATCGAGGTTGTCTCGATTTTGATTTTCATAATAATAATAACGATAATAACGATAATAACGATATAAATAGAGAAGAGAACAAGTTAAGGGAAGTTGATGATATTGATAACAGTGTTTTAAGTCATACGACAGCAGATGATAATAATAATGACAGTTCCAAACAACAAGAACAAGAACAACAAAATAGTGATATCAACGACGGCATTGAAAGAGAGGAAGACGATTTTGATGTTAAGGGGAAACGAGATGATGATCATGATGATGTAAATAGTGAAGAAGAAGAAGAAGGAGAAGAAGGAGAAGCTATAAAAAAAAGTAGTAGTACAAATAGAAAACCATCGTCATCTTCTTCTTCGGGATGTACACCTAACAAAGTGCGCGAATTCACCGCAGAAGCCCTGAAGAACCCGAAAGAACTTCAACGTACTCAAGAACAAAAGAGAGAATGGTTCGACGTCTTTGGAGAGGATTTAAGAAAGCGCTATAATTTTACGACGTGCGCAGTCGTAGGGAATTCAGGGGATCTATTACGTCCACCTAGATTAAATACAGATATTGATGAACATAGTGTTGTAATTCGATTAAATGCAGCCCCGACGAGTGGGAGGTATGGACAACGAGTTGGAAGGAAAACGACTCTAAGATTCTTAAACGCCGCGCGCGCAAAGACGTACTTAGTCGGAGGATGTTCAAGAACGATGCCTTGCGATGAAGGTTCGACGTTAGTTGCAACGCGTGGTATGCCTTTTGCACCGCAAAAAGTAATCACGAATGCGCATTTAAGCGTCGTGAGAGGAAGGAACTTAGTTTTGAAAGATGATGATGATAGTAATATTATTATTAATGTTAATGATAATAAAGATCTCTCTCCGCAAATGGAGAAGCGCAAGAATGCTATGGAAACGCAACTTTTAAAGATGAGCGACCCAGAGAGTGAGCGCTTGAGTGTTGCACAAGCACCATCGAATGCAATTGGCGCAGTGAAGCGCGTGATTAAAGCCTATAAATCTGCTTACGTCGAAAAATGTGGCGAAGAAGAAGCGAAGAAATTATTCAAAGGTCCCGAAACGCCATCGACTGGGTTTATGGCGGTTATTTTTGCCTTGCACATGTGTTCTGAAACCGTTTCTGTTTATGGATTTAAGAAACAATTGAAACCGTATCAATATTTTCGTATGCGCGTGAAACCATCGGAAGTGCACGATTTCACTGTAGAAGCTGAGATTTTGAAAGCGATGGCGAAAGATGGCGTTTTAAGAATGCCCGGGATCGTTCAAGAAAGAATCAGAGGAGGAGGAGGAGGTAAGAAGGGTGTAGTTAATAAAACTAACAATAGTATAGTCAGCATAAGTAGTAGTAGTAGTAGTAGTAGTAGTAGTAGTAGCAACAAGAAACCGATTGGCAAAAATAGCGACGACGATGAATGGTTTGATTCGTTTCTTACTACTTGAAAATTGATTTTGTAATATACATATATACATAATACAATGTTCTACCGGTAGTAAGTTTTTTATCACACTACTAAACCATGGTAATAGAAATTAATACACTTACTGACTTGTTAAAAATTATACCATCGTTTTCGTGGCTGTGACCACGTACATTGGATCTGTCCGTCCTGGATTTGGCGAAATATCAATTCCCTCGGGTGCATCGAACCCGTTTGCGTAATGATAGTACGCTCCTACGATCCAAATATGATCAAGGTCGCCACATGCGGTCCAAATTGAAACCGCTTTCGTTGGGAAACATCTATTGCTAAATGACATTATTGCTCTCCCGCCCGGTTTCAAGACTCTTCTAACTTCTTGCATGACTTCTAAAGGTTTAGTGAGGTAATCCACCGACACGCAATTCGTGACGAAATCGAACGAATTATCTTCGTACGGTAGCTTTGGCGTTTCGTTCAAATCGACAACCGTTGCGGGTTCAGTAAATCTTTGATTTCTCGCGAGTTCTTCTTTGTTCATGCCAGTCCCGGCGCATCGTTTAAATTTCACAGATTCTGGATAATGCGAAATCCATGACGAGCATATATCCAACACAGATAAATCATCTTCAGTCGTACTATTTTTTGTTTTCGACGTTAAGAACTCTTTCTCGTAATATTTCGTCAACGCACCGATCGCTTCGTCATCTATATGTTTCACCAATCGAGGTTGCGCATAAAATTCTCCATCTGAACTTTCATCGTATCGTTGCATATCTTTCTGAGTGAATGGATATATTGCAGGGAACTGCGGGTCTTTCAAGACTTGCGCGATTTGTTCAGAAGAGAACGCCTTCGTTCTCGCCTGTGCTCCTCCTTTCGTGTTCATCGAGAGCGATGACGATGTGGACAGAAGAACTCCACCTGATGAGAGGAGCATTTTTCTGCGCGTATTATTAGTATTTTTTTTACTGATGGTCGTTTGAGTAGTAGTATTTTTTATGCGTGAATGCGATGATTGTATTCTTCTTGCATTTAAATAAAACAAGGATTTGGATAATATCATTATTATACTATTATATTTAATACGTATGTATGATTCATATAGTATAATTGCGCGTTTGCGATAATTTTAAATGACAAAAAATATATGACAAGACTTGCCGCTTGCGCGGGAGGCGTTTTTTTCTTTATGGTGAGCTCTCGTTAAATATCACAAAAAATAAAAAAAAATGATTGTATTACAATCCACTGCTCTACCAACTGAGCTATCGCACGCACATAAGTGCTTTATATATATATATATATTTATCGCGCAACCAAGGATCGAACTCGGGACAAGTGGAGGCGTTGTAAAGAATTTACACTCTAATACGAAGTTTGAAGTTAGGGTTTAGTAACATACAATAAAGTCTGCAATTTAATATATGATTGCGAATCCTTGACATTTTTGTTCAATTAAGTAGTTCAGTAATGATTGCAGAGTCGTTTACCGCGTCTTCTTCTCTCGCGGCGAGAGCGCGTTAGCGTTCTTCAGAGTCAGAGGAGTCTTCTTCGTCTTCTTCGTCTTCTTCGTCTTCTTCGTTTAGGGTAAAATATACGTAGTTAGGATTGTAATTAGGATG
>Ga0115004_10001104_pt1 | contig 21802 bp, 10 predicted proteins | sample ArcticOcean_MG_C_10_FD_88737 | JGI IMG/M metagenome (GOLD analysis project Ga0115004, IMG submission 88737) | Marine microbial communities from western Arctic Ocean - ArcticOcean_MG_CB11_90 | ecosystem: Environmental > Aquatic > Marine > Oceanic | place: Arctic Ocean: Canada Basin | collected... | reverse complement strand
TTGTTGTTGTTGTTGTTGTTGTTGATTCTTATTCTTATTCGATTGAGGGGCGAGAGAATCTTTCGCCCTATTATTATTATTGGCGGCCCTGGAAACTAGGATTAGTTTTTGTCTCCCGTGCTGCCGCTGCTGCTGCTGCGAGAACCTCTGACGACGAAGAAGAGTAGAACTTTTTTGGAACGCAGTAGTAGCAGTGCGGCAAGTGGCAGTTTTGTTATTGATCATCATTTATCGTTTTAAGTGCGAGCTCGTAAAAGGTAACATAAATTATGAGGTCATCAGTCATCAACAGAGAAAGCCTTGAAAGGGTGCCCATCACTAATTCAATTCTAGAAAAAACTCAGGTCCTCTTTACGCATTGATGGGAATATTACGTGAATAAATAAATAAATAAATAATGTTACTAACCATCCTACTATTAATACTACTAATTTTGTTATAACTTCATTATCTGCATTATCTGCATCTTCTTATTTTAAATAGTTCTCTATTATTACTTGAATTTCTGAAGCGACGCGAAGCGTCCACGAACGAAGACGCGTTTAGGTTTCTGTTCCATGAATATCGCGCTCAAAAGATTCGCACTCGATACGAGGAAACCGCAACTCGCCGCCCAGGTTGAGAAATGACCATTAGCCTCACCGAGCATTTCTAAAGCGTGCGCATTTTTCAACCAAAGTAATTTTGATATGATCCAAGTAACGAAAGCGCTCGTCAAGCGCAGGTTCGAATTACGACTCGCGTAGTTCGACGTAGCTAAACTAATCGGAAGTAAAGCGCACCACCACGCGAAATACTGAGCTGTAATCACTGAATTAAATGCAACGAATGCGAATGTTTGCGCAAACATTGCAAATGGTAAGTCGTATGCGAACGTATGGCCTATGTAAATCGTCAAACCGTATTGCGTGATTTTACTCGCGAATGCGTACATTTTCGTCAACAACTTGGAAAAGATCAACGCTTTATAGTTCGATTCATCTAGAGCGGTATCCAAATATACGCTCAAAAAGTTTGGTGCAAAGTTATGCCTCGGATCTTTTCTCGAAAAGTGATATAATATTGCCACATCGAGATATTCTCTTCCATATTTCCAATAGCAAAAATACGTCGCCAAGGCAAACGTAGTAAACGAAATCATCGCGAAAAGAACGCGAGCGATATTGAACAACCCATTCGCGCTAAATATACTCTTTGATGCCAACGCTCTCGCCCTTTGTAATTGTCGCATTTTCTTCGTCTCTTCAGTATTACTAATTTTTTGCTCATTATCTACTTCTCCTCGTCCTCTTCTTCTTTCGGCCATTTTACTACTACTATTATTATTATTATGATTACTATTTTCTATTCCTGTTGACGACGACGACGACGCGCTTCCTCCTTCGCAATTGTTACTTCCATAATGATTCCAGTTCAAGTGATAATGCACATCCAAAACCTTAATCAAAGGCACGACATAAATAATCGGGTACATCCGAAAATGCACCGCTACTCCAAAACAAATAGCGCTCGAAAGAATTGTCCCGAACAACAAACCTCGCACCGCTAGAAGAACTAACACGTTCGCAACAGAATCGCAACTGCCTCTCGTGCTTATTGCAACTGTTAAAGGGTTAAACAAGTACAGCGAAATCATCCTTTTAATGAATTTCCGATCGCACTTGCGTTTCCTCAAAATCTCTAATACTATTCTCGCGCTATACATATCGAATACGCTGAACAACACCTTCCCAAAGCTCTTGAACAGGAAAATGTTCGGTTGTAAAACGAACGCTAACATTGGCGTATATCTATACGTCTGCTCTGAATAAGGCGATTCTCCTTTAGTCATAAACCTCGCCGCTTCAGTGAACACTTCGTAATCGATGTCTGTATATCTCACTCCATGGAAATATTCCTCCGCCAGTCCATCCTGGAATTCGCCGAACACGATTAACAAAAGTCTCGCAATGAACGCGAGTGAGAACAGTTTTTGCGTCGTTAAGTTCATTCTTAATTACAGTGATAATAATAGAAACAATAATGAGAGCATGCGATAGTGCTAGCGGGCAGATTGTCTTTCGTTTTCGTTTTCAAGAGAGAGAGAGAGAGAGAGAAAGCGCGGAGAAGACTAGTAATAATAATATATTTTAAATATTTCCCGCGTCGTCACAATGGACACATGGAGCGATAAATTTTAAAGCGTTGTACCTAAGGTCAAAGTCAGAGATAGTATACGTCGTAAGATATATATAATAAGTAATTTTCATTAAAATAATACAAGATATATAGGCGTTGAGATGTAGCCTTATTCATTACTACTTTACGTAAGGTATATAGTGTACGCGCGCGAGTGATAGTGTCTGTTTGAGTACGAGCGAAAGAAAGAATTCTTCATTCGTTCTTCGTTTTTTACCACTTTGTGGCCAACTTCTCCGTTAACGAACTCATCGCTATGCAAAAGGTTTGATACGCATTTAACGGGTGAGAATAATCACACGCCCAAACGTTGTGCTCCAGTTTTCCAAACACCATGACGACTTCGTCTTCGTTGTTATCTCTCACTAATTGGAAGTTGCGCTTACTCGGAATCTTCACACGGCCGCCGTACTTGTAGCAAAAGTGCCATTGACCGTCAAACATTCTATATTCTGGGACTTTGGACATTAACAAACGCATATGTCTCATGTCTCTCATCGCTTCCCACTTCTCCAATCTCGGTTTTCCATTCTTGTCTTGCTTGTATAAAGTAGGGACTAGGCAGGTCATTTTTCGGTAACTTCCGCCCAACGTAAAAATAGTAGGTTCGTACACAATCGCCGTGACGACTCTTCTTTGAAATTCTTCCTCGATGTCATCGCTTTTCTTCTCCCCCGGATCGTACGCCGTGAAGCGAGATCCCAAAAAGTTTCCGGACATTTTCCCAACGTAATCTTCACCCTCCGCCTTGAAATTCGTCGAGGCTGAGAAGAGAAATCTCTTACCGATGGTAATTTTCGCCTTTGTTTGCTCCTCTTGGCAGCACATGACCAATTTATCGTATTTTCCTTGCTCGTCGTGTACGTAATACTTATAAATTGGGTACCTCTTGCTCTTAGTATCATCAATGACGATGAAACCTTTGATGATCCCGAGCTCTTGAGGCGGCGGCAATCTGCGCATAGTGTCAACATCGAATCCTTTCACTAGCGCATCTCTGATCATCATATCCATAGTTGGATTTGCCTTTGCATTCTCTTTTGCTTTTTGAGCCGCGTGTTTCGAGGAAACTTTCTCTAACACTTGCTTTGCGATTTGTTCGTTCACTGTTGGATCTTCGGCTGCTTCGGGCGGCTTATATTTCATATTTTTCTTAAACTGCTCTCGATATTTCTTTTTATCCTCAGTGGACTCATCCTCCATCGCCGCATTAAGCACTGCAATCGCATCTGAACTTTGAAACGGGTTATTATTAGAATCATCCAACGACGATTGCTTCTTAAACGGGTTCAAAAACAATCCTTTCCTCGCGGACGATTGCTGCGAACTCTTCTCTGACCCGCTATCTCCTTCCTCGATTTCGTCCCCTTGAGCTGCGTTCAATCGCGGATCAGCTTTCACTGTCTTCCCCTTCTGCTTCTTCTGTTGTTGCTTCAAAGCATCAAACGCTTCATCGGCGTCGTCGTATTGCTGCGATTGTTGCGATTTCGCCGATCTGATCGATTGCGACTGCGAGCGCCCATCTGCGCTTTGGAAATCGTTCTCGCTTTCGGACTTCTCTGAGTTCGATCGCGATGATCGACCTCGATTGAACATTTCTATTTCAACGAGAGCTCTTTTTTTATCGCGTACTTTTCTCTCTCTCCTCTAAACTCTCTTCTACTTATTATACTTCCTCTTCGTCTTCTTAAAGTATTGATCTTTAAAGTACTACTGAAAGTCCGCGTGGTGATCTTCAGTGATGGTCCCGTTTTCAAAATCAGAGTTTTATCTAACGCGCGACTACGCTTACTCTCTTACTCGTTTATGCTCGTCTTATGCTGAATGAAAAGAATAACAGCGAATGCGGATGGCGTACTTATTTCTTTAACGAGCGCGTTTATTGAATACGATCGGTATAATTATTACTTCTTTTCTGTAAAAATGAGGAAGATCAGGCAGAAGAGACAGCAAGCAGGGAGTGGCAGATTTAAGGAATCTCTTTCATGAAATTTTTAGACCAGCGTGGACTAAATCGAGAACGCAAAGATACGTCAATAGGCTCACTTTTCTTCGAGGCATCTCTGCTACTATTACTACAAGGGCAGAGAGGCAGATTTAGATCTCTCTCGCAAGTATGTGTGTGTGTGTGTGTGTCTATTGATAGGCCCTGTAAACGGTCTAAATTAATTTACAAACTACGACTTATCGACTTATCGAGAACGCAAAGCTATCAGTAACCTCTGTCTCGCCTCACTTTTCTTCAAGACATCGGCACTACTATTATTACTGCTATGACTATTGTTCGCGCTATTTGTTGTTGTTTGAGTTTGCGTTGTTCTGCCTGCTTCTATTTGCGATGATGAAGATGACGTCGTCGCAGTCGGTCGAGGAACGACGACGGAACTTTTTTCGAGCAAAAGTAAGCGTCGCTCTTGAGTTTCGAGCTTTTCTTGCAAAGAAGCCAGAGAAAAGTCGAAGTCTCCAGTTTTATCTTCTCGAGTTTTTCTCGTCGTTGTCGTTGTTTTTTCTCGTTCTTTTCGTTGCTGCATTTTAATGAAATCGGCTTGTAATCGAATGGACTCGTACGATTCGGAAGAAGAATCTTTGACTACTACTACATTTTTTGGCGTTTTCAAATCGATCAAGTTTTGCTTCTTCTCAGGAGGAGTATCATCGAACGTCATTAACCAAGGGGAAAGTTCTTCCACTACCCCTGATTTTCCAACGTTTGCTCGGAGAGGAGATTGTGCCGCTTTCGCAATTAATTCAGAAACACGCGGGGACGTTTTCACAGATCCACCGGGCGTGAACGCTTCAGCCGTTTTTTCTTTAAACGTGAACATATTCTGATGAGGCGGAGGTAAAGGAGAATCTGGAGAATATTGCGTATAATCCGAGTCTTCTTCTTTCCCTGGGGTTGAAAACGATGAAGACGAACCATTTGGCGCGTCGTCGTCGTCGTCGTCATAATCATGGTTTAAATCGTTATCATCTATATTCATCGCGCCCCTGCTGCTATTATTACTCATTTGTTGCATCATCCTTTCTGCTTGTTCGCTTCGAATGAAGTTCTCGATGTCGCTTTGCATCGATAGCAATTTTTCACACTGCTCTTCGAGCGATTTTTTCTTTTGTTCTAAAAGTTGCAAATTTTTCCTCTCGATTCTCGTTTTTTCGTTTGCGTTTTTCATCGCCGTCGTTGCATCTTCCGCTTGCCTTTCGGCTTCTCTTACTTCGTCAAGAAACTGCGCTTTCCAAGCTTTCTCTTCTTCTAATTCTCCTCTTAAACTATGTAAAGCTTCTTCGACTACTTCTCGTTCGGCAATTCTTTCCTCCAGTTTTCGCTCTTCCTCTAAACAACATTCTTTCAACGTTTCCAACTCTTGCTCGGCTTCTTCTTGCTCGTGATCCAACTCTTTCAAAAACGAAATCTTCCCACTAGCCTCTTCTTCTGCTCGCGATGTTTCCTCTCTCAACGCATCTAAGCGATTAGATACCTCTCGAACTTCTATTTCTAAATCTTGTAGTTCTATTTCGAGTCTTTGCTTTTCGTCTTCGTTATTATCGCACTCGATCCTGGACGCCGCCGATGCCATTCGATGATACTCGACGTCCTCGCCGAGCTCACCGAGTTCTTTCTTCAACGCGTTTCGTTCTTTCTTCAAGTTTTCCATATCAATCAAATAATCCTTGTCCGTTGCCACAGCTTTCTTTTTATTATTATTATTAACAATTGGCTGATTCTTTGCCATCGTATTATTCGTACCGTTGTTGTTCTTCGTACTAGTAGTAACGGTCGAATTACTACTACCGAGTCCTAAGCGCGACATCGTCGTTCTTTCCTGCATAATCATCTTATCTCTTTCCTGTTCATCATCATCATCATAATCATGTTCTCGTTTTCTTTCTAAAATAATATCATCTTCGCTCTCTCTCAACGCTAACTCCGCCATCGATCGTTGTTCTTTCGATTCCTTCAACGTTCTCGCCATCGCCTCCGATACTCCCAAATCGTCGTCGTACTCGTTATGAACAACACCATTAGCATCGTGCTCTTCTTCTTCTTCTTCTTCTTCTCGTCTCATATGCTCTCTTCTCCTTCCTACTTTCCCTAAACTCGTTCTCGGAGATTGCGTGAACAACGACGCGTCGTTATCGCCAATCGTCTTCGTCCTTTGCTGATCACTAGCACTGTCTCTCACGACTTCTGACAACTTCCTTACTAGCTCCGAATGCATATCTTGACATTCTTGCGATTTCCTATGGATCTCATCGAAGATCGATGATTTATCGATCAGTGAATTATTCAGAACTCTTGTTTGATCTTTTCGATCGATCTCTCTGAAGATTCCTATCGCTCGTTCGTGCTCAGTACTCCTAGAAGTACGCAAATCAATATCAGTTTTTTGCGCGCCCATTATTTGACAAAGATTTCCACGACGATGATGTTTTAACTGATTAGTATCGTTCGTGTTCAATGAGCGGTTCAGTTCAAACCTGTTTCCGAATCGAGAGCTCGCATTAGGAAAGCGCTGGAGATGATCAGAATCGACAGACTTTCGATCGATCTGGGGAACGAAGCCTTGGCCCATATTCCGTTCGTAGGAAGGGCGAGGCAAATAATGAGGGAGATTTTATGAGTCCCTCAATTGAATTCGAAATGTCGAAGACGGAAGAAGAAGAAGAAAAAATGCAACGAAAACAAAACGAGCAAGTCCGCAGGAGCGACGAGAAAAAATAATGTGTGCGTGCATACTACCGTAATAGTACGCATAGTGAAATGAAATCTAGACATGAATGATTTCTCTACGTAGGTACACGTACTATTAAACAGATAATTGATTGATTGATCGATCTATGACTACGAGCTCGCTTCGTCCGAGGCGGCGGAAGTATATACGCGTCTCAAAGGATTCCTGGAAACCTTCAACGTAAACACGAACGCGGTTTCGTCCGATATGCCTTCTCTTAACATAGTGTCCGGACTTAATAGCATGAACTTATCGCCACTGCTCACGTCTCTTCTCTTCGCGCTTTCTAAGGATTCCCATACGGACATGCCCGGTTTTTTACTCGCCATTGGATTTTTTCCGAGCGTCTCGATCTCTACTTTGCCGGATTCAAAGTTCACGCTTAACATGCACTGTTCTCGAGAGATTTTTTTGGACGTGATGCCAGCTATGCCGCGACCGAGCGTTTGCTTTTCGCGAGTGATTTCCATGATCGACCCATCTGGGCATAAAATCTCAAAGGAATACTTTGCGCCCGCAGGAGCGCTTTCACCGGTTGCGTCGGAAATATCCCAATCCGATACAACCTTCTTGCTACGATCAATTACTGACGGAGAAATCGGGTCAAGGACGTTGTCTTCTTCGACTGATGCTAAACTTGGCGCGCTCCCACCTTTTGGCGGCTTCCGAGCGGATTTATTATTACTATTTTTCTTCATCCCGCCAGTCATGCGAGCGACGTCTTCCTTCGCGTTTCTATCTTCTTCGAGCGTTGCAACTTTTGTTTGCAAGTCCATGATTAAATCAACTAACTGCTCTTCGGCTTCAGAAGCCGCTTGAATGACAGCTACCGCGTTTTCGGCATTTTCGACGTCTCCAAAACCTTTGAAGGATTTGTGCATCGCCAACGCGTTTGAAACTTGGTCGTTCAGACGCTTTTTGTATTTCGATTTGATGCGATAGCCACGAATACAAGCACAAATGAACAATACGAGCGCGCCACAGCCGCCTCCTAAAGCGTACCAAAAATATTTATCGAACCACGAGTTCACTTCTCTCGGTATATCATCGCTCCAGCCGTAGAGATCAAAATTTTGATATCCCATAAAGGAGTTGTTTGCAGCAACGGTGATGTACCACATGTCTTCGACGGTCTCCATGGCTGAAGTTACCGTGCCATTTCTTGCAACGACGTCGGCTAAGCCAAGTGATGGACAAGTTCCGCGCCTAGAAAGCAGCGCAAAGTTTGGAGAATTTTTCGGGACGATGCTGACGTGCGTTTGCGCAGATTCCATCCCGGTCGGCATTGGCATACTGAAATGTCGACTCTGACCGCAGCACATCCATGCGTTCAAAGTTAAAAGCGTTTTTGTCTCCTCGAATCCAGTGACGTTTTTCGGTTGCACAATAATTGTCGAAGGTAAAATATCTAGCTTGAACGTTACCTCGAGCGTCGATGAACCTCCTTGGGTCTCGTCAAACATGACTACAAAGTAGACGATACTTTTTGCATCTCCACATAAACCGAATTGTATGAACATTTCATCGCCTGAAAGTTCAACGGGTGGTATAATACCTTTGGCCATATGATTTTCTAACGTCGGCACTTCATCGAGAGAGGCTAGTACGTGAATCCTCTTCCTATCCTCTACGCTCGCTAAAGTGCGAATAGTCGCGCGAATGTCGTGCGGTCCATTCATAGTAGAAGGAATTTCGTAACGGAGAATTTCACTCGGACATGACCCAAGCGCGCAAATCAGTGCGTTTTTATCCAAACTAATTTCAGTAATAGCGCCGTCGGATTTCACTTCTTTCCCCGTAGGTATTTGAAGCAAGTTATTTTCAACGCACTGCGCAATCGTTGACGCCCACAACGCATCTTCTCTCGGACATTCGCCATTTGTCGATTTTGAACCACTCCCGGCAACACACCCGCCAAGAAGACTCGTTTTACAATATCCACAGTTTGTTTCTTGCGAGCATGCCTCACAAGGGTTGGGATGTCTATCGTGCACCGCACAAGCTTCGTCGCACGCCGCGACGTTTGCCCCAAAAGCCCACTTACCGCAAATGCCGAGTCGAATTATATTACCGTTACCCTCGGTATATAATGGTCCTTCTGAGTCGCCTCTGACGCATTGACCTTTCTCGCCTTGTGCTGCGCACCAGCCGCATCCACTTTTTTCTCTACACTGATCACACGTAAACTTTGAACTGCAATCGTTTGCCTCGCAACTGAACGTTTGTGCGCACGTCTTTTGCGTAGCCGGCCATGAATCTTTTAAAATCTCTGCTGCACCTGCGCAGTATCCACGGCAAGGCGGATTTGCACATGTACCAGCAAACCCTTGACACCACTTGCAATCATCATTCGTTCCTTGCGCGCATGATTTACAATCTGGACGCCAGCTACATCCTTCCTCCGTACCCCACAAAGCGAGCTCGTATTCACTCGTTCCCGAAGCTTGGGCAGCCTGTACTGAAAAATGGATGAATTTAGCCCCGGGAGTATCTACATCCGAGCCCGTGCAAGCACCTGGCTTTGATGCAGAGGCTATTTCGTTCAAATCACGAAAATTAAACGTCTTGATACAAGTTTTAGGCGATCCGCAACTATCGCCGCGATAAAAGAATTCCGCTGCAAATGTATTATACATTGGATATTCAGCCGTCGAGGAAGCATGAACGTTCATTTGATTCGATTTTCCAGTAAGAACCAACTGCGCATATGTGAAATTGAACCTTTCATATCCATCGACACGAACGGAATAAAATCTCATGTCGTTATAAGAAAGTGTCTGCGTCCGGGCTATTGATCCAGTCATTAAATTGTGACAAAGTGTATCAGCCTTCGTGATGGTCGCTTTGAATTCAAATTTAATAGATTCCTCTGTCTCAGTAACTGTCGGTAGCTTTAACGAGGAAGATGCGTAAATTTTAACCAATCGTGGACCGTAAATAAACCTTATATCTTCCAGTTCGGCAAGCGCGTTTCCTCTTTTGAGACGGTACAGCTTTGACTCTTTATCGTGGACAATCATCGTGCGATACGTCTGTGACGTCGCGTCAAACACTTTGTAATCTTGTGCGTTCACGTTTTCTGGTATTTCCACTGAAAGATCGACGTCATCGCGTTGTGCATTGGAATTGTTCCGCTGCTCGGATGTTTTATACGAATACGCCACTTTATGCAATCCTTCCGGCACGGATAGATGGAAATAATCTCGATATCCAACTTTAAAAGATCTCTCGTATACCTGGTTCGAGACGACGATCGTTGGATTATACTGCTGCGTTCGCGTCTCAATGGACCACGTATTCGATGATGAAGGTTGAAGTATTCGCACTTCAATGTAAGCGGTTGCGCCCGCCGGCGCAACAAACTGTACCGCTTCTCCATCCGACGCTAAAGGGTTCGTAGACGTATAATCTGTCCCGTTACAGGAAACGTATAAATCTGGGTCCGCATTCGTACCTTGAATGTTTGTTAATCTTACGGTCATCTGTCATAGATATATCAATAAAAATAAGAGGTGAAAATATAAGAAATGCACACTTACCAATGTCTCTACGTCGGTCAAAGCATAACTGTAATATTGGACGACATCTGCATAGAACCTCGCAGTCGCTTCGATGACTGTACTGTTCGCTAGTATCTCTCCTCTCGTATATGTCGCCGCTTGAACTGTTTTAGTGCTCCCGAAAATCGCGGTTACGAGCGTTACTATGATTGTAACGAACAACATACTCTCACTTTACTCGCTTTTTGAAGGAATCTTCCTCTTTGTCTTTCTGATGGGGCGCGACGTTCTAAATATATCTCCAAAGCACAAATACAATATTTTGCCAGCACAGCAGTAAGGAACGAAAACAGTTGAATCCGTCGTAGTATTGACTATATATATATATATACTCTCAATCACACACAACGAATACGCAGAAGAACAGAAGTAGGCGAGCGCGCGTTCGATCCTTCTCCTAATCGTTAATTCGTACGATTTATTATTATTTATTATTTATTATTTATTCTTACTGATGCGTTCGTTTTCTGCGTGGAAATGAAGACCCTGTTCCTGAAAGTTGCCCATCATCACGCTGCTTTTGCATGTTTTGCTCTTTTTGCTGATTGGGAAAAAACAAAAAATTCCAACACGAAAAGGAACATCGTGAAAGAAGAGTCCCGCGCGCTCAGCTCACTCTACACTTTTTTCTCTGCTCTCTCATCGCACCGTTGCGAAAAAATGTCCTCGATTCAGGTATGCGAAGCAATAATTCGTTCGAATGAACGTCTTTATTGTTCTTATCATTGCTTGTTCTTATTTTATGTTGTTTCAGGTGACGAACATTTCCCCATCCTGTGCAGAGGCGGATTTATTAGACTTCTTCTCGACTGCGGGCGATGTTGAGAAGATTGAACAAAAGAATGGTAAAAATAACACGAAAAGGGCGACGATTGACTTCAAGGAGAAAGAAGCGGTATCGGCCGCGTTGTTATTGAACGGGTGTCTGTTATTGAACCACGCCTTACAGATTGAGGAAATAAAATACCCAGCCGATGAGATGAAAGAGTTAGATGGTGGAGCTAATGATGGAAACGACGTAGGATTAACGAGAGGGGAAACGTACGCGTCTGGGATATTGGCGAAGACAATCACGCTCTCGAAACAGGCAGGACAAGCGATTAAGCAATTCGATGAACAACATAAAATTTCTGAAACCATAGTCACAAAGTCCACTACGGCGTATAAGAACGTGGACGAGAAGTTGAAAATCACGGAAACTACAGCCTCGGCGAATATTAAGATCAAAGAAGAGTCGCAAAAGCTAGATGAAAAGTTTAAGATTTCTGCAACGACTGGGGCAGCGGCTGAAGTAGTGAAGACGACGACGAATGGGGTTGTTCAGAAAATTAACGAAAATCCTGCGGTGCAAAAGGCTTCAACCGCCGTATCGAACGCTTTTTCTTTCCTTTCTCAAAAAGCGAACGCAATCATGAAAACGGCGGTGAAACAATCAGAGGACGAAATGCCTACCGCTGCTGCTGCGACGACGAAAGAAACGCCAGAACCAGCGAGGGTATAAATACAGTATATTTAATCTATATACACAGTGTAGTCATTGTCATTTTTTGTACTAAAATTTCCTTCTAATAAATACAAACTTACGAGCCGCATGTCTTGTCACATCTTTGGCATCTCTCCACATAAAATTATAAAATTATAATGACGGATTATAAGAAATGGGACAGCTACACAGCAACTATTGACAGTGATGATGAAGATCTAATAAAGAGAGAGGAAAACACTCAGCAGCACGAAATTTATCGCAAATGGCAATGGGACCAAGCGCAAGAGGACAACATCGAAGCGTATTCTAAACAAAAACAAGCATATTACACCAAAATCGGTTCAAGTGGGTCCGCGAACATGTTGAAAATGCGAATGAAAGAGCGCGCAGAATTCCCTCAAAAAACATTATCCGATTACGCATGGGTCGATCATGATTCGAGTGTTGCTATTACTGTTCGTTTACCAATTAATCAATCGCTTAAGCTCTCGGGGATTTACAATCTCGATGGAAAAGCAGAGTTTGAAAAAAAAATAGACGTCAGTTTTCGACCGTTTTCAGTAGACGCCATCATCGATCTCGGTTCAGAGTACGCTTTGTTTGCTATTCCTGATCTATCAAAGGAAATTGTACCAGATAGTTCAACGTATAAGTTTCAAATGAACGGATTAATTTGTTTCAATTTAAAGAAGTTGACTCGCGAACATTGGTCAAACTTGAAACGAGGCGGTGATTGACGCGTGGTTTTTTGAATACCTTAATACCTAATACCTTAATAAATATACAAATCGATTTCGTTAATTTTTTAACGATCATGCTAACTGACTATTTTTATACTTCTAATTTTCTTTCTGCTTCAAGGCGCAACTGTCGCTCCTCTTTTATTAAACGGCGAGTTTCTTGAAACTCTTTCAATAATGCCAAATTCTTTTGTTTATCCGCCGTGCTCATCTTTGTAGCTGTCGTCACTTGTTCCTGTTCCTCTTGTTGCTGCTCTTGATGCTGTTGTGATTGTCTTTGTTGCGATAAATCGTCTTTGTTGTCATCAAACTTTAGTTCGCGTCCAGTAACGATAGTCGAAGATGATGGAACGTTGTTGCTATTGAAAAATCCAAAGCCAGGCGTGGCTTCGACGTTAGTGACGTTCGAGGTATTTTGCTGGTGGTACATTAAGCTTTTCGTAGCAGCAGCATTACCACCAGATGCTGATATCACGTAATTCATATCTCGCTCATGCGCTCTATTTATTTCATCTCTTTGTGCTTTCAACTCTGCGTTTAAAGAACATAACTCTAGGCGCAAAGCATCTCTTTCTTTTTCAACGTCTTCGCAGCGTTTTCTAGTCATCATTTCCTCTCTCGCGAGTTCTTGAGACAATGCGGAGAGTTCTGCAATAGTCCTAGAGTGCTCATTATTCATATCGTGTCCGTTCCTTCCAGATCGTGACGATTGCATAGCTAAATCTAAACATTTAGCCTCCAATTTTCTTGTTTCTTGAAACAATTCGTCTCGTTCCTTTTTTTTATCTTGTGCATCCGCGATTGCCGATTTCGCTCTCAACTCTGCCGCTTGTGCGCGTTCTGTTCTAGCCGTTGCAACCGTTTTCGCTCTTTCCATCTCCATAATCGCTCTTGTCGTCCTCTTCTCTGCAATATCAACAGCAATCTTTGCATCTCCAACTTTCGCTTCTGAATCCACCAACCTCCTGGAAAGCGCTTGTATCCTATCTCTTAACTCTCTATTTTTAACATCCGCCGCGTCAAACGCTCTTTCATACTTTTGCAATCTCGCCAATGTTTTTCTTAACGCCTGCTCGACATCTCTTTTCGTCTCTTGGCTTTGCTCTAAGGCTTTCTTATATTGTTTATTCTCGTATTCGACTCTTGATTTTTCTCTTTGCGCGCTTTCCTTTTCGATGTTCACGCGTTCGAGTTGTTTCCCGAAATATTCTACGGATTCTTTCGACGGTAGTACTTTATCAGATGTCGATGTTTGCTGTTGTTGTTGTTGTCGTTGATTAATAAACGATGATTGAGAATTAATCCGACGAGCTTCGACTAAATCGGACGATAAGTGTCTAATCAACCCTAACAATTCCTCTCTAGAACATTTCTGATTATGAGTTGTTGTTTGTGTCCGTAAAGGCCAATCCAGTGCTTCTCTTAGAGCGATTTCGCAGTCTATTATCGTCTTGTTTGCCATTTTCAGCTCATTATTGATATCCTTTATAGTCATCATCATCTTCATCGTATTATTATCATCATTATCATCATCAATGTCCTTATCGTAAATATCCGTCCTCTTCGTTGACTCTTCATTTCGTTGACGATTGGAAATTAGAGAATTATTCGCATTCGTATTATTCGTATTATTATTCGTATTATTATTCGTATTATTAGTAGAGACTTTAAATTGACTGAAGAAATCGTCAGGCATTGCATCTTCGGCGTAGCGACCTGGATCGTCATCGTCTTCATCATCAAAGGCAATGAGCTTCGCGTCCATAATATTATTGACACACTCTCGCTCACAGAGAAGCTTCGAACGTCGCTCTTATTTTGTTGTGAGGAAATTTGAAGAAAAAATGGCAAAAGATACCTAACGTGTTCGTTTCTGTATTATTAAATTACAATAGTGTATCTCTTTCTATATTAACTATTTCTTATGTTCATATGTTTATGGTGACGATATCGTCACCGCCTTCGTCCGAAAGTTGAAAGTTGTCGACTAGGAAAATATCAGCGTCTAACGAAAAACTCTCCTCCGAAGAAGAAGAACGGTTTTGAATGGACCGTAAACAGTCTGCGATCATTTCTGACTTGCCAGTTTCGAATTTTCCTCCTGATTTAGTGAACACGTATATTGGATTGTTCGCTGGATTTGGAAGAAACGTATCGTGGATTTCTAAATCGCCTCGCATGTTTTTCAAAGACTCGCTCGAGGCACCAAAGAGATTGTTCGAGCCTTTTTGCCATTCGATTTGTTTCGCAGGAGAGCCAGTGTCGTCGCGCTCGCAAATCACGTATTTATACTCATGCACAAAGTCAACTCCTAAAGAAACATCTCTCATCCATGAGTTGTTCACCCAAAGCATCTCTTCGCTCGAGGTGACTTTCCATTCGCACCACGAACCAGTGAGCGCTAAGAGTTGATTTGGAGGCAAATCTAAGTGCATACAAAACTTTGCATCGACGGAGAATGGCAACATAGAGCGCTCAATGTCGACGCGCTGTTTCTTAGTCTCAAGGTCTGTCAACTGACCTTGGATTTTCAATTTCTCGTCTTGAAGTACGTTTTGCTCTTGTAATAACGCCGCTCGTTCGAGTTGAAGTTCTAAAAGACTCTCTTCAGATGATCTTGCTCTGTTCTCTGCGTCGCTCAAAAAATCTTTCGCTTCGATAACCTGCTGCTCTAGTCTTTGCTCTGCGTTTTCCAACTCCTCAACTTTCACTCGTAGCTTCCTCGCCTCTTCTTCGAGAAGATTTTCTTTTTCTTGACTTTGCGCCTCAAATTTTTCAATCCTAACTCGGAGCGTCTCCAACTCAGATTCCATCGCTTTCACTCTATCGTTTGCTGATTCTACACTCAACTCGGCGTTTTTCTTCTCGTGGCGCGCTACGCTCAACTCTTTCTCAAATTGAATTCGTGCATTCTCTAAATCTGTTCTTGACTGTTCGCTTTCAATCAACCTATTTTCCAAGTTTTGAACCGTTGAGTTTCTTCCATTGAGATTAGATTCCATCTCTTCAATATTCGAGCGCAAGTCTTCGAGTATTTTTTCGGATTGGCTAAGCTTTTCTTCTGCCGCTGCGACTTTAGATTCAGAGTTCTCTAAATCAAAAAGAGTCGCTTCTAACTTTATCTGCATTTCATCAGAAGATGTGTCGTACTCGCTCAACTTCATCTCCAAGTCGTCGATTTGAAGCTCTAAACCGGAAACTGCCGAGAGTTCGGACTCGTATGATTTTATTTGATCATTCATCTCTTCAACTCTTGACTCTGCGCTTCTCTGCGCTTCGTACGCGGCGTTTAATTCAGCTTCGAAATTTGTTCGAGCGGATTCTAATTCCGAGCGAGATTCTTCGAGTTCCATTTTCAAACATTGCTCCTGCTCTTGATTTGATTCTTTCATTTCATTTATCTTTCCACGAAGTTCTTCTATTTCAGCATTGCGATCATTAGAAAGCATCAATAGCTCGTTTTCAAAGTTTGAGATTTTCTCCGTTGCGGTTTGTAAATTATACTCTGCAATTTCCCGAGCCTCCATGGCAGCGCCGAGCTCGCTTTCGAACTTCTCTTGTGAAGACTCTAAATGAGAGCGAACTTCATCGAGCTGACGTTTCAAATCCTCGGCTTCGGCAGCTGCAACAGATAAAGTAGAAACCGAAGATGCCAATTCTGCGTCAATTTTTGAACGAACTTCTTCGAGCTCAGATTCAAGCGAAACGACTCGTAGTTCAGCAACTTCAGCCTTCTTGGATTCTTCAAAATTTTGATCCCTCAACGATTTGAGCTTCGTTTCCAAAGCCTCGACTTTCAAGTCATACTGATTTCCAAGTGTTTGGATTTCTTGTTTATGCTCGCTTAAACTGCACTCTAACATTTTGTTAAAATTCTCCTTTGTTTCATTCAAAATCTGTTCTGCTGACGCTTGCACTCTCATTGCAGACTCAAATTCTTCACTTAATGATCTGAATTTATCAGAATCTTCACGGTATCTAGCAATAACAAGCTCCATGGCCAATTTATCAACCTTGACGTTTTCAAGATTCTCCTCGGTCATTCTATGATTCTCAATTGCGCTCTCCAGTTGCTTTTGGAAATCGTCAATTTTTTCATTCAACTCCTTTTCAAGAATATTCAAAGCCTCGGAACCTTTAGCCCGCTCGCGGTATATGTCCGCCGTCGCTTCGTCTCTCTCTCTCCACGCATCATCAATTTCAGCTTTTGCTTCAATTCTTAAAATTTCGAGATTCTCGTTAGCGTCGGCGAGCTCTGCTTTGAGCGACTCGAAATTCTTGCTCTTCTCCAACGCTTCTTCGAGATCAATTTCTTTTGAAGAAATTTTCTCGCGCAAAGATTTAAGCTCTTGTTCGATATCGCTTTGCTCTGCTAATTTCGATTCAAGCTCGACGATTTTCTCGTGCGATGACATTTGACTTGCTTTTGCCTCGATTTCTTCAGCTTCTAATTTTTTAATCAGCTTAAAAGCTTCTTGAAGATCTAGTTCTGTCGACGACATTTTCTCACGATAAGACTCGAGCTCTTTCTCGGTATCATCGGTGTACGTAGCTAACATCAATTCGAGTTCTTTGATTTTCTCTCGCCATGCTTTTTCGTTTTCCTCGGCCTCCTCTTTCGATTCCAGGGCAGCGTTCAGTTCTTTATTCAAAGATTCCTTGGAAAGCTCGATTTCATCCTCGGTTTCTTTAATCTGAAGTTCCATGTCTCTCGCTAAGGCAGCATATTCAGTATTTTGACGATTCAATCGTTCATCAAATTCACTTTTGAGCTCTTCTTTTTCCTTCTCGACATTCTTGAGAGCATATTCAAGTTCACGTATTTTTACATCAACCAATTCTGATCTTTGCAATTGGCTTCTCGACACCGCGATGTCAGCAAAGACTAATCTCTGCTTCAATGCAGTAACTTCTTCTGATAATAATTTCTTATCATCCGCGAATTGTCTAACTTCATCTTCTAATTGTTTCAAGTCCGCCTCGCGTAAGACAGTTTTTTCTCTCAAATCAGCATTTGCTTTGATACGGAATCTGTCGAATTCACTCTCGAGATTGTCTCGAGATGACCTTACGCTATCAAGTTCTGAAGATAATTTTTCTTTTTCGTCCCGTAACCTTTGAGCTTCCAATTCGAGAAAGTCCTTCGATGCAAGTTCTTCGGTCAAATTTTGGATTTCCGAGACCATCGCTCGCTGCTCAACACCAAGGTCATCCATTTCTTTCGACGATTGCTCTTTCAATTCATAAAATTTCATCTCTAGCGAATCCTTAGATAATGAAATAGAAGCTAACTCATCCTTGAGTGACTTTTTTTCGAGATTTGCTATTTCAAAAGCCTCTGCGAGTTTTGCTTCTAAATCGAACGCCTTGGACTCAGAAATTTTAATTTCGTTTGTCTTCTGCACTTCGATTGAACTTAACTCGTTGACTAACTGCTCAATTCTATTTTCGAGCCCTGACTTTGTCGTCATAAAATCTCCCGTCTGTAAATTGAAGCGACTTTCTAGTTCCATACGTTTTGCTTCAGTTTCTGCTTGCACAAGAAGCGCGGCGCTCAGCTTTTCCTCAAGCGTCCCAGTTGTAGCATCTGCAGATTGTTGAATACGCTCCAATGCTTCGGCTGCATCTTCAGCTCGCTTAGACGCGATATCAGCTTCGCTTTCAAGTTTCATGACGCGTTGGTTAAAGGCTATAATTTCAAGTTTCATCTTCTGTCCTTCTGCAGATAATGAATCAATTTCCTCGCGTGACTTTGATTCAATCGTCTTTAACGCACTAATCGCATCTTCTTTCAAACTCGTAGCTTCCTTCAATTCCGTCTCGTTGGCACTTAAATCATTTTCCAATCTATTAATTTCTGACTGTAAAGTTTTTTCGCGCTTCAACTTTTCACTCAAAGACTTTTCGAGCTCGGAAATTTCCTTCTGCTCGCTTTCGGCGCGAAGCGAACTTTCCTCCTTCAAACTTATCAAAATCGACTTCTCCTCCTGCAACTCTCCTTCCATCTGTTTTATGACGAGCTTCATTGAATTTAATTCTGATTCGCGAGATGCCTGCGACTGGCGCAAGGAATCTCTCGCGAGTTCCAGATCTCTTTGCAGCTTTTCGTTTTTCTTGATTGATTCTTCGAGAGTTCGTTTCATTTCAGCCTCTGCGGACTGTTGCGCATCTCTCAACGATTCGTTCATTTCTGCTTCTTTCTGCTTCATTTCGTCTGCGAGTTTTTTTTTTTCATTTTTTGCATTCTCGAGTTGAGTTCTTATATCGTTCGCTTCGGATTCTATTTTTTTCGCTTCATTCGCAATTTTCTCTCTCTCAGCTTTTGCACCTTCGAGTTGAGATTTAACAGTCCTTGCTTCGCCGTCTGTGACGGCAAGTTTTGCTTTCATACCGATCAACTCCTTTCTCAAATCTTTAATTTCTTGTTCAGAATCAGTAGAAATAGTAGAAAAAGATGATGATGATGATGCAGAAGGTGACCCTGCCGCGTTGTTGCTATTTAACGCGCCGAGGGGCTTCGTCATTGCAGCATAAATATCAGGAGATTTTAATCTCCACGACGATTCTTCTTCCCCAATATTATCATTATTATTAGATGTCGTCGTCGTCATAGTTTCAAATACGCTTCTTCGTTGCTCGAGCATTTGCGAAGCTGAAGATCTTAGCATCTGACCAACATCTTGCATCTTTTGCAAAGTATCTCTTGAAACCGTCAGAGCCATGTCCAAGTATCCGAAACGCTTCGATAAAGCTAGGAATGCTGGAACGGATGATGCGAGAATAACAGCTGTTCCGGAGATTAAAATCGGAGCTCGTTGCATTTTCTTTGCTTGAACTTGAATTTTTTGTTGTTGTTGATGATGTTGTTGATTTTTCTCTTGTTGTTTCTTTTCTTTCTTTCGTTGTGCGATAACTGCGCGTCCATCTTTCGCAACATTCTCTTCAAAAATTTCTTGTGGCGGTGCTGATTGTACATGAACGACGACTCTATCGCCAGGGAAAACAAAATCTAAATCCACGTTTGGATTTAACTCTTTCAATTTTGAAACATCTACGCCGATGTATTCTGCTAACATTTCCACTGTTTCACCCGGTTTAAACGTATAAAATGTTCTCACTTTCTTATTATTATCGTCTCGTCGTTGTCGTTGTCGTTGTTGTTGTTGTCGTTGTCGTTGTTGTCGTTGTTGCGGAAAACTGTCTTCATCTTCATCCGCATAAGAAGGAGAAGAAGAAGAAGAAGAAGAACTCATCTCTGTGGCTACTTCGCTCGTTGCTCTTGAAGAAGAAGATGCTGACGACGTTGCAGCGAAGACTGCCCAATCCTCCGAAGTATCACTTTCAACCGCTTTCGCATTCGCTTTTTTCGTCGTTCGCAGAACTCGTTTGTTATAATTTTTTTGATCATAATAAGTAGTTCTTGATGATGACATCAACGATCGATTTGGGAACTGCACTCCATCGATCGAGACGACGCTGTGTTTATTTGTTCGTTTAAGAAGGAATTTTATCAGTATTAATATATTTCTATTTTTGTTAACTTTTCATTCGATGATGATGATGATGATGATGAGCATTGATTTTGGCGGGAAGAATATGATGTAATCTCGTGTTTTCGTCGTCTGTTATCGTCCACGATGGAGAGAGAGTTGAGAGCGTGATGTGGATCAAGTAAGAAGAGAGAAAAAAAGAGAGAGAGAAAAGACGTACCGCATCCGGTAAATCGATCCTATAAATAAATAATATGATAAATAATATGCGCAGCGCGCTCTCTACAGAAAGAAGAAGCCGAATTTCTGCAGAGGAGCTTTTTCGGTCTTTTTGACTGATGAGTTTAGGGTTTCTCTTCTGTAGTGCCCTGCAGCCGCGTGCTTTACAACGTAATAAGAATAAGAATAAGAATAAGAATAAGAATAAACAGAGATGATGATGATGAAGCAAAAATAACGCGCACACATCGCAGCATAGTAATCAACGGAATCACGAAATGCCAGCGTTACGCTTATGTGGCAGAACTTGGTTAATATCGGCGGACGACTTAGTGATCCCATCCTCGCTTTTATGCCTATTACACATCGTATGGTTATCGATCATACTCGCGATATTCATTAAGACATCGAAAGTGGCGAACAATTTAAGGTCTACTAGTGATAGTGATGATTCTACTGCGCAGAAGTGCGACGTTGGTACTAGAGCGATTGAATGGTTATTCTCAATATTCGCAGTGTTCGTGTTCAGTGCGTTCTTGGAGCTATGGATTTCGTACGAAGCTTTGAAGGGGAAAATTCTAGAGCCAAAGAAGAGGAAGAGAGTGGAACCGTTGTTGTTAGCGCATTTGATCGTTCTCACTATCGCAGTTGCTTTGATGATATATGGGATCGTTTTGAACAAGAAGGGCGGTAACGAGTGCTACGAAAGCTCTGGCGTGAAAGACATGGTCTTGACCGTAATCGTCGGGAACTTAATAGTTGGAGGATTAACAGCTTTCGGGGTCGTTGGTATGTTTTCGGCGTTTTCGCATTTGGACTCGGACGAGAAGTGGCATCGCATATTTGCAATGATTGGGTGCTTAATGTGCATAAAATCAACTGACAGAAAATCGATTGAAGAAGAAGACTTTGAACCCGCGACGATTGAGAGAATAAACGAAAAAACGAGAGAACGAGAGTCATCTTCGGGGGGACTCACGGGAGGAGGAGGAGGCATGGGTGCGCTCGCAGATTGTTTTAGTGAAGTTTTTCAAGGCGCGGATTTAGTACCGAGCGATATCAGCGCTGGATTAGCGCTCTTAGCCATTCGCGATCGAAGGATACTTAGGGATGAACCGTTAGGGGTTCTTTTAAAGCCGTGCGTAACGACAACAAACGGAAAAGGAAGCTCTAGAAGCTCCTCAAACGACATCGAGAGTGGCGGAGGAAATGACGATAGCGATATTGAAAAAGCACTTTTGACTGCAACGAATGATTCTCCTCGCAGTAGTAGAGGTAATGTCAGTCCAAGTCCAACGAGAGAGCATGACGTGATGTTGGCATCTGGAGAAATGCTCTCTATAACTCTCGAAGATATGGCGCATTATGCGAGATGGTCCCTTGCTGCATACGGCTG
>Ga0115004_10001097_pt1 | contig 21831 bp, 22 predicted proteins | sample ArcticOcean_MG_C_10_FD_88737 | JGI IMG/M metagenome (GOLD analysis project Ga0115004, IMG submission 88737) | Marine microbial communities from western Arctic Ocean - ArcticOcean_MG_CB11_90 | ecosystem: Environmental > Aquatic > Marine > Oceanic | place: Arctic Ocean: Canada Basin | collected... | reverse complement strand
TTAATTCTTTTAAATTATTCACATTGCCTTCTGCAGTAAAAACATTTTGAAAACCCACGCTTCTAGCTTTTTTTTCTGTAGCATTTCCAACACAAAAACAAATCATTTTTTTATCAATATCTTTAATATCTAAAAACTTAATAGCATTAGAGCTTGTAAAAACCACTCCTTCAAAATCAGAATAATTTAAAGATCCATACTTTAGGCCTTCAATGGTAATTAAAGGTAGATGAGAAACATCATGGCCAAGTGATTGAAATTTTAAAATTATTTCACGACAATCTTCTAATGGTCTTGTAAATAAGATGTGCATATTATTTTTTGTAAGAATCATTAGATATCTTTTTAAGTGTCTTTCCCACTTCTATTCCTAACTCATATGCTTTATCTACATGTTTGGATGATTTTAAATAAAACCTTTTACTTCCATCTAGTGAAAAAAGTTCAACTTCAAGATTAATTTTATTATCAGCAATATTAGCATAGGCTCCGACCGCTGTTTCACAGTCTCCTTCTAAAATTTTTAAAACATTTCTTTCAGCTTTTATGCAATTATGAGTATGTTTATGATTAATTTTATCTAATAGTTTAATTAACCCTTCATCACTATCTCTACATTGCAAAGCAATGACTCCTTGCCCAGCGCTTGGTATAATTTCTGATATAGAAAAAGTTTGAGATATATTTTTAGTTAATCCTAAAGATTTAATTCCTGCATAAGATAATATGATGGCATCATATAAATTGTCATTGAGTTTTTTAATCCTTGTGTCAACATTGCCTCTTATTAATTTACAATTGAGATCTTTTCTTATTTCTTTTATTTGAAATTCTCTCCTGTATGAAGATGTTCCAATTATTGAGTTTGAAGCTAAATCTTTTAAATGTTTGTTATTTCTACTAATCAAAATTTCTCTAGGATCATTTCTTTTTAAAAAACAATTTGTTAATAACTTTCTAGTTTCTTCTGCAGGCATATCCTTTAATGCATGAACAGCTATATCTATTTTTTTATCTAATAGCTGTATTTCTATATTCTTTGAAAACAAACTTTTCCCACCTACTTCCGATAGTCTTTTGTTTTGAATTTGGTCACCTTTAGTTATAATTTTCTTAATTATTACCTCTTCAATTCCAAATTCATTAGCAAAATTAAGAATCTGCTCCCTAGCTTTTTCAGCATAAATTAGCGCTAATTTGCTACCTCTAGAACCAATAATTATTTTTTTATTTTTCATTTAATTGATTTATACTTCATGGTTATATTTGGATTATATTATTAATAAAAACTAATTTAATGAATAAAAAACCCATAATTTTAGGAATTGAATCTAGCTGTGATGAAACGGCTGCTTCAATAATATCTGAAAATGAGCTAGGTATCCCAACCATTTTATCAAATATTGTTTCAAGTCAAGTTGAGGTACATAAAGAATTTGGAGGTGTTGTTCCTGAACTAGCTGCAAGGTCTCACATAGAAAAAATAGACTTAATCACGAAAAAAGCAATTGATGAAAGTGGAATAAAAATTGGAGAGATAGATGCTATAGCATCAACTGCAGGCCCTGGTCTTATAGTTTGTTTATCAGTTGGTTTAAGTTTTGGCAAAGCAATGGCGTCTTCTCTTAACAAGCCTTTTATTGCAGTTAACCATTTAGAGGGTCACGCATTAAGCCCAAAATTAAATTCTGAATTAGAATATCCTTATCTTCTACTTTTAATCTCTGGAGGTCATACTCAATTTTTAAGTGTTCAAGGGTTAGGAAAATATAAAAGATTAGGGACAACAATAGATGATGCTGTAGGAGAAGCTTTTGATAAAACTGCAAAATTATTAGGCATAGAATTCCCTGGTGGACCTCAAATTGAAATATACGCAAAGAAAGGTAATCCCAGTAAATATGAATTACCAAAACCCATCTTTCATAAAGGTGGCTGCAATTTATCTTTTGCAGGATTAAAAACTGCTGTTTTAAAAATTTCAAAACAGATTAAAACAGATCAAGAAAAATATGACTTAGCAGCATCTTTTCAAAAAACTGTTGAAGAAATATTGTATAAAAAAAGTAAAATCGCCTTCGAGGAATTCCAAAAAATTAATAAAGATATTGAAAATAAATTTGTAGTGGCTGGCGGTGTGGCTGCAAATAAGAGAATTAGAGAAGTATTAGAACACCTTTGTCAAGAGAAGGGTTTTGAAGCCATATTTCCTCCGATTAATTTATGTGGTGATAATGCTGCAATGATTGCAATGGTTGGTTTAGAAAAATTTAAATTAAATCAGTTTAGTGAACTAGATCATCCTGCAATGCCTAGATGGGCCTTAGATGAAGATGCGGCCTTTTTAAAAGGTGCGGGTGTAAAATTGTAGATTTAATGATTAGATTATATAAAAAAATTTTTGCTTATAATCGAATGATTCTAGGTAAATTAAAAAAACATCTAGATCAAATTAAAAAAGGTGGATTAATAGTTATTATAAAAAAATTCAGAACATGCATTTATTTTATATTTCAAGTCCCAGTTTATTTATCTTCAATTATTTTAATAATCATAATTAGATCTATAAAACCTTGGCTTTTAATAAGGTGGTTTGGATTAAAAGCTGGTAGAATTGGTCATCTTGTCGTAAATACTGAACTTTACTCTTGCAGACAAGAAGCAAAAATAAACCAACCTTCACAAAAATGTTTTGATATTTTTTTTCTTAATTCAAAAAATATTTGCAATAAACAATTAATAAAAATGTTAGAAAGAAGCTTAATAATATTTCCTGCTTTTTTAATGATTCCTTTGTTTTATGTTAATCGATTCTTTAATTTATTTATAGATGCCGGTAATCAACACGAAATTGATATTAACGTAGATGTAGAGCGTGATGTGCACGGTGTAATGGATAAAATGAACCCTCATATTAGCTTTAATGATGAGGAGAAAATAAAAGGTGAGAAGATTCTAAGGGAATTTGGAATACCTGAACATTCTAAATTTGTATGTTTAACAGTAAGAGACTCCGCTTACCTGGACAGGTATAAAAACCTAACTCTCAGAGATTTTAGTTATCACAATTATAGAGATTGTGATGTTGATAATTTTTTACTTGCTGCTGAAGAGCTTGCTAATAGAGGTTATTATGTATTCCGAATGGGTGTAAAAGTACTTAAGCCTCTAAAATCATCTAATCCTAAGGTTATTGATTATGCAAATTCAAAAATGCGGTCAGATTTCATGGATATGTATTTAAGTGCTAATTGTACATTTGGTATCTCTACTGCGACAGGTCTTGATATGGTTTTTTATGTATTTAGAAAACCGATCGCATACACATCTGTTGTGCCTATTAGCCATATGCAAGTCCAAGCTAAGAACGATTTACATATTCCAAAACATCACTTTAATAAAAAAAACAAAAAAAGATTAACTGTTTCAGAAATTTTTTCTTCCAATGTAGCTTTTAGCCTTGCTTCTGATGAATATCAAAACAATAATATTGAGCTTTTAGGAAATACTCCTGAAGAAATTAAAGAACTAGTTATTGAAATGGATGAGCGTATATCTGGCAACTGGAAAGAAACTCAAGAAGACCTTCGGTTACAAAAGCAAGTCTGGAATGTTTATGAAAATAATATGCAAAAAATGTATTTACAAAATCCTAAGGATCCATATTTTGAGTGGAGAGATATAAAAAATGGTCTCAAAATTAAATCAAAATTTTCGGCAAGTTTTCTCAGAAATAATCAAGACTGGATTAAATAAATTTGAAATTATTTATTTATATTAAAAACTTTAAGAATAATTTCTAGTTTTTTATTTTAAATATTTAAACCAATCACTTGTAGCTAATTTAATTTTTTTTGGTGTCCAAACTGGCGCTTTTTTCCAATAATCAATGTTATCTATGAGTATTTTCATTCCTTTTTCTATCTTAACTTTTGGTTTCCAATTTAGCTTTTTTTTAATTTTACTAATATTTGCAAAAGTGCACTCAGGTTCACCTGGTCTTTTTTCAATATGAACTCTTTTACCACCTAAGATATCTATAATTTTGTTAACACTTATTGTTTGACCACTGCCTACATTAAATATTTCATTACTTACTTTAGACTTACTTGCTATGAGAAAGGCACTAACTATATCTGAAACATAAGTAAAATCCCTTGTCTGATTGCCTGTTCCAACAACCGTAAATGGTTTGTTGGCTATTTTTTGAGCAAGAAAAACTCCAAACATAGCTCCATAAGTTCCCGATGTTCTTGATCTAGTTCCATAAACATTGAATAATCTTAATGAGACAAAAGGAATTTTATAAACTTTTGACCAATGAATAATTAAATCTTCACCAAGTTTTTTAGTTAGAGCATAAGGGTACATAAGATCAATATTTTCATTTTCCTTTGTTGGGTATTTTTTTGGGATACCGTAACAAGACGAGGAAGCTGAGTATAAAAATTTTATTACTTTTGTTTTTTTGCATGCTTCAAGAACATTTAATGTACCTTTTACGTTAGAATTAAAATACTTCTCTGGGTTTTGCATGCTAGGAACAATATCTGCCAAAGCTGCGATATGAAATACATAGCATTTTTCATTAAATTCATTAATCCATTTTCCTTTTTTTGAAATATCACAGTTAATAAATTTAATTTTTTTTAAAAAAGGTTTTATATTGTCTAATCTGCCTGTTGATAGATTGTCTAAAACTACAATTTTTTTATTTTGTTTTACTAAAGCCTCAACTAAATGGCTACCTATAAAGCCCGCTCCACCTGTTATAATATATTTCATTTAATGCCTACTTTTTTTTGAAGGTTTAGATTTTGATATATGTAATATTAATAATGGTTTTTTTATAAAAAATTCCTTTGCTAATATTTTTAATGTATTTGTTTTTATAACCTCACCATAATTTAATACTGTTTTATTTCTTTCATTTACTATTTTACCATTTAATATAGCAGAAGTTGATTTATCATTTTTAATAATAGTAGAAAATTTTTTCTTATAAGATAGTTCCATATTAATATTCTTAAATTTCAATTTTGATATTTTTTGATTCTTTTTTGGAATTTTTAATGTTAAGTAATTAAAATTTTTATCTAATGTGTAATTTTTGCTTTCATAACCCGTATTTTTTCTTCCATAATCATCAGAAAATCTTATTAAATCATTTTTAATCACGGGCGTTTCAAACTCTAGAACATTGGCACCATTTTTAGAAACTGCCTTTAATGAATGAAAAAGTCCTTTTCTAAAAACCATTCTTGATAAAGGTCCATAAATTTTGAAATTCTTCTTATAAATACCATATTGTACTTTAACTCTTCCATTTAAAATAACAAAAGCTGTTTTTTTTTGGGGATGGCAGTGTAGTGACGTTCTTTTATTATAATCTAATTGCAAAAAAAGAACTTCTAACTTTTTTCCTAATCTAATGAGTGTGTGCTCCCAACCCCAGGGCTTAGTCACAACTTTATTATCGTAACCTTTATATTTATTCATATAAATTAATTTTTAAATAAATTTAAAATCGCCTTCATCCAAGGGCCCATGTCTTTATAATGTGCAGTAGTTATAATTTTACCATCTATTACTGCAGGTTTGTCAGTATAAATTCCACCTGCGTTTTCAATATCATCTTGAAGGTGGTAGTAACCAGCAATTTTTTTACCACTTACTATTTTGGCAGAAATCATTAGTTGAACACCACTACAAATACATCCAATCACTTTTTTAGCATGATGAAATTTGCTTATGAATTTTATTAAGTCCTTATTTAATCTAATTTTTTCCATCGCTTTAACTCCACCAGGCAAAATAAGTAGATCATAGTCTTCCACTTTAATTTCGCTTATATCTTTTACTGGATAGCCTTTGTTTGGTGGTAAGGTAGTGCCTAGGATACCTTGAACAGGCTTACCTCCTATAAGGCATACGTCTAGCTCACTTTCTGCTTCCAATAATCTGTAAAATGGATAAATAAATTCATGATCTTGTGCCATCGCACCACTTATAATTACTGATTTAAATTTCATTCTATTTCAACTTTCTTTGTTTTTTTATAATTACCAAACTTGTAAATTTTTTTTAACCTTTGTTCTATACCTGGGTAACCTCCATATAAACGGAATGGATATAGTTGATCATTACCTATGTATCTTTTTATAGTATTCAGAGGACCTGTATTAATACATCTATACCCAAGTGATCTTTCCTGAGAAGAAAATGGTGTTTCTGTTGAGCTGTATCTTAGCGTAATTGAAATCCTCTCATTACTTTTACTTTGACCGGTTGTTTTGTGTAATAAAAGAGAGTGCCATATTATTAAATCACCCTTATCTAATTTTAAGTTTGTACTATTTTTAAATTCAATGTTAAAATCTTCATTATTAATTGTCCTATTTTTTGTAGGTACTAGACCTAACAAATGTGAACCTGGATAAACAGAAATACTATTATATTCATCACTTTTAGTAACCATATAAACTGCAAACAACGAATTGGTGCTTGTACCCGTCCATGCATCAACATGGGGAGTCTTCACTAAAACTGGATTCTTATTATTTGGCTTATTTATCCACATATGAGGAAAATTGAATAAGCATAATTCCTGGCCTAATAAATCTATTAAAATATTTTGTAGTTTTGTATTAAAACAAAACTCTTCATAAAGTTTATTTTTTTCAAGTAAATCTACTATAGATACGCACATTTGCTCTGTATCAACACTCTTATATTTTTTTTCAATAATTTTTCTTTTTGATAAAATAAATTTTAATAAAGAATTTGAATATTTTTTTGAAAAAATATTTTTAAAGACTAGATATCCATTCTGGATAAAAAAGGGAAGATAATCATCTTTTTTAGAATTAAAGCTAAATTTTCTTAATAAGTTTTTAGTCATAAATACTTGTTCCAAAAAGTTTTTTGTTTTTAGAAATTGATTCAAAAATTATAAATTTATTTAAACTCTTTTTTAAGTCTAATAAAGATCTAATTGAAATATTTTGTCTTATAAAATGAATTTCATAGCCTTTTTTTAAGGTTTCTCTAATTAGGTCGTAGTTTATGCTTCTTTTATGATCTAAAAACATTTCTAATCTATAAAATATAAACCCGTTTATATCATTCTTCTTTTCCAAGATATTTTTAAAATTCATTTGTAAATGACCTAGTTCAGTATCTTCACCAAGTTCAAATACTATTTTGCCTTTAATTTTTTCAGCAAAATTTTCCATTAGTACTCTTTGCATAGGTTGTGAAACGATGCTTCCAATTTTTAAATCAAGCCAAGTTATATAATTTTTATCTTTTTTTTTCATTTTTAATAAATTCTAATGCTAGTTTTGAAACAGATGACTCTTGTATAACGTCAAAAAACTCAGGATATCTTTTTTGGCCATATGGTGAAAATAAACTTTTAAATCTGAAATTTAAAGACCATCTTGTTTCACTTTCTTTATTTACAGGTACAAGATGAAACAACGAAGTAGAGAAAAAAAGTGCTTCTCCAAAATTCATTTTGTTTTTTGTAGCTTTCTTTTCAATTTTTTTAAAAATTGAGGATAATAAATTATTTTTACTTTTTCTTTGCTTTCTTAAGCTATTTATAAGTTTAATTGTTTCTTTTTTTTCTAAAATATACATATTTTTAGTTTTGAAAACTTTTGTTAGTGGAACCCAAACAACTATTTCATATGGAGAATTTGGGGGCGCATCCCTGTGGAGTGTGACTTGATTAATATCACCTGGTTTTTGTATAACTAGGTTAACTCTATTCTGTGCAACTATATCTGGACCCAAAAGTGATGTTAAGTGATTTTTTAACGCATTGAAACCTTGTTTGATAGCAAAATTTTTTTTATTAATTTCTTTATTCAATTGTTGTCTAAGAAAATTTAAATCTGCGTCTGATAAATTGAGTTTATGAAAAAAATTAAAGAAATTATCTTCATTGTTGCCTTTGATTTTTAAAATACTTTTTGATTTTTTAAATATTTTTGATTTAACGCGTTTAAAAAAAATTTTTTTTATATCTTTTTTTTCAACAGTAAAACCTTTTTTTTCAAATGAATTGATTTTGTTGTTAATCATTTGTCAAATAAGATTTGTTGTTATTATATTCTTTTCTTTCCAAATATGGATACATATCATCTATTGGTGTTGGTACAAAAGTTCCATCTTTTCTCATTTTAGTTTGTACCCTTGGTATCAGTTCTTGATTTTCTCCCATTGTAATTTGACATAACCCTGGACCACTTTTTTTAAGAAATTTTTCAATCTTTGCTTTAAAATTACTTGTGTTTTTAATCGTGGTAGAGGGAATTTTAAAAGATTTTGCAAGATTTTCAAAATTTGGGCAACTTATTCCACTTAATGGGGTAGAACCAACAAATTTCTTAAAATTCTTAATCTGCATTAATTTCATAGTAAGATATCCTTTATTGCACAATATAAAAATTTTAATTGGTAGTTTATGATGAAATATTGTTTGTAATTCTTGGATATTAAACATTACGCCACCATCACCACTAATACATATTGTTTTTCTTTTATTATTAGCAAAACAGGCTCCTATTGATCCTGGTAAACCAAAACCCATTGGAGCCAAACCACTTGATGTAAATAATCTTTGATTTTCCTTTGTTCTAAAAGTTTGCATGGTACATGTAAAACTAGTTCCCATATCAGTGACAATGGTGTCCTTTCCTCTAAGCAAAGAAGAGAGTGTTTCTATAAAGTAAAATGAATTAATTTTTTTCTGATATTTGTATCTTTTAAGAACAACGGGGTATTTGTTTTTAAGTTTTATACAGTGGCTTAACCAGCCTTTATGAAGTTTTTTGTAACTATCTTTTAATTTAAATCTTTTAATAAATTTAATGAATTGTTCCAAAAACAATCTAAGATCTGAAATAATTTTAGTTATATTTTTACCTTTAAACTTAGAAATCTCAGCAACATCTATATCAACATAAATAAATTTTGCACCTGGAGCAAATAAAGAGGAATTATATCCTGTTTGTGGTTGTGAAAGCCTGCAACCTAAAACTAATACTAAATCAGAATCTTGAATTGTAAAATTTGAAGCTCTATCACCAAATAAACCTAATCTTCCAATATACCTATTATGATTTGTTGAAATTACGTCTGATGCATTCCAAGAGCTTAGAACTGGTATATTGAAATTATCAATTATTTCTTTTATTAATTTTTTTGAGTTTGATAGATGCACACCATTTCCAATAATAATCACTGGTTTAAATGATTTTTTTATTAAATTTGAAATCTTAATTAATTTGTTATTAAATTTAATAATTTTATTTTTTTTTGGCTTGAATGATTTTAATCTTTTTGGATTAATATCTTTAGTTTGCAAATCCAAAGGTATATCTATCCAAGTAGGTCCGGGTCGTCCGTTTTGTGATAAATATATGCATTTCTCAAGTTCATATTTAATTTTTTTTTCATCTCTTAAAGTTAAGCAATATTTAACTACAGGTTTTACTAAGTCTGTAATATTTATTTCTTGTACCCCTCTTTGTCTTAATTTTGATTGATTTATCATATCTTTCAAAGCAACTTGTCCAGATATAATTAACTGAGGGATTGAATCTATCCAAGCTCCTGTTACGCCAGTAATAGCATTTGTGCCTCCAGGGCCTGTAGTAACATTACACACTCCTAGTTTTCCTGATTTTCTTGTATAAGCCTCTGCAGCCATACACGCAGATTGTTCACCATGTGTCATAATAAAATTAATTTTTTTACTTTTGCCAAAAGAGTCATTTAGATGCATCGCTCCTCCTCCTGTCACGCCAAAAATGTGATCTATTTTTTGGTGCACAAGAAATGATGCTACATAATCTGAAAGTTTCATTTAAGTATTAATGTCTTATTGTTAAAATAAAATATATATTATCTCTGTTTTTTTGCAAATATTGATTAATTTATAAGTTTTGTTTGTGGAGAATTTTTAAGCCTCAATTTATTTTTATCTAGGGCTTCATCTACAAAAACTTCAAGCGTATCATCTAGTCTTTTTAATTTTATCTCTATTTCCAATAGTATATTTTTTGTTAATTGAAGGTTTTTAAAATCTTTATCAACACCTAAGTTAACTTTAAAATTACTGTCAATAGATTGAACTATTATGCTTTGCTCAGCTAAATTATACTTTTGGGTTACTTCTTTTAAAATAAAATTTATTTTTTCAATTTTTACTTCTTCAGTTAAATTTACCCAATAATAGGATTTTTTGAAATAATTTTTGTTAATTCCAAACTCCACTGAATTTTTTGAGGTAAATTCTTTAAATACTTTTCTTATTATATAATTAAGATCGTCAAAATATGCACCCGCATGGGATGGTAATATTATCCCTGGCTTTATTAATTCATTGTTTGTAATTCTTATTTTTTCTTCAAGATATATTGCCGCATGTTCTGCTGCTTCTTGAATATTTTTGTTAATACAAATATCGAAAAAGATATTTAATAATTTTTTTATTGTTTTATCATTTTCACAATCATGAAAAGCTTTAATTATAATCCTATTTTCTATAACAAAATTAAGATGGAATTCATCAATCTTACCTATAAATAAGTTTTCATGATTAATTATTTTTTTTGAAAAGTATTCATTAGTTTTAACCTTATGTATGTTATCTAAATATGGCTGATTTAACTTTTTTTCAGATTTAAAAATTAATATATCATTCTTTGCATCAATTTTATTTGCATTAATCTTAATTAGGCTATTTTCTTTTATTTTATATTGTTGCTGTTCATGAAAATTTTTATAAAGATTTTTCTCAATTTTAATTTTTAAATTTATAAGATTTTCATTAGTTTCTTCTTCACTGATACTTATCTTTTTTAAAAAAAGATTTACCTCATCATAAAAATTTTTATCAAAAGAATTCTTTTTATAATAAATTAAAAACTCTAGTTGTTGAGCTTCTAGGAGGGCATCAATTAAATTATAAAAACTTTTAATTGAAGATGTTCCTGGAACATAAAATTTTAAAAACTCTTCTTCACTTCCAAAACCTCTTAGATTATCTAGCAGATTAGTATCGTAATTGTCTAATAGATTATTTAAATCTATTTTAATCATTTAATCATATTTGAGCTTATCTCTTTTTTGCTAAGTTTAGGACTCAAATTGTGAATTTCATTTCCATGTTCTAATTTAGGTATTACTCTTTGATCTTCGTCTACTATTACATCACAAAGGATTGGAAATTTACTCTTAAGAACCCCTCTTAACTTTTTATCCATTTCTTTCTGATTATTTATTTCTACTGTTTTAATTCCATAGGCCTTTGCAATCTTAATTAAATTTGGCATTGCTAAACCTGATCTACTATCAACTCCTACTCTTCTTGAATTTAACCATCTATCTTGCGTTTGTTTAATTAACCCGTATCCATTATTATTTATAACAAATATTTTTATTGGAAAATTAAAATGACTTATGGTTGCAAGTTCTTGAATGTTCATTTGCATAGAACCATCACCAATCGTACATATAATATTTTTTGTTTTAGCTGCCAAATAAGCTCCAATTGTTGCTGGCATTGAATATCCCATGGGTGAATGATTAAGGGCAGTAAATACTTTTTGTGCTTTAATTTTGAAAGATTGCATTGCCCAAATAAGGTTGGCACTAGCATCTGGAATTAAAACATCATTTTTACCTGTTTGTTCAGATAAACTTCTGAAAAACACATAAGGATTGCATTTTTTATTTTGTCTATAATATTCTTCTTGAACAACTGGGTATTTAAGTTTCCATAAAATAAATCTATTTATCCATTCACTATAATTTTTATTATATTTAATTTTTGGAATAATCGTTTTAAAAAAATCTTTTAAGTTTAGGTTAATTTTTAAGTCATATTTAAGACCATTTACTTTTTTTAACTCATTATTGTCTATATCAACAACTATTTTTTTTGCATTAGGTGCAAAAGATTTTAAATTACCTCCTGTTATTTGAGTATTTAATCTACATCCTAAGGAAATTAATAAATCTGCATTCTGTACTGCAAAATTTCCATAACGTGTTGCCGCAACCCCAATAGTACCTGCATTCATTTTATCTTCACTAGAAAATAAATCTACTGTAGCCCATGATGGGCTAAATGGAATTCCTGTTTTAGAAATGAATTTGTAAAGTTCTTTTTTGGTATTAGATAAGTTTACCCCGTGGCCAACTATAATTAAGGGTCTTTTTGAATTTTTTATTAAATCTAAAAATTTATTTTCAAATAAAAATATTTTTTTAACTTTTTTTGGGGGTATAAAACTTTTTAAATTTTTAGGATTAATCTCAGCTCTTTGTAAATCGTCTGGTAAATCCATTAAAACCGGTCCTTGCCTTCCTTCTTTGGCATAGTATAGCATTTTTTCTAGTTCATATTTAATCATGTTTTTATCTTTTAAAAGGACCGCATACTTCGTGACGGACTTTACAATATCTACAACTTCCATTTCCTGAAAACCTACTTGTCTTATTTTTTTATTTTTTCTTAATTGTTTTGTGACGACGGCCCCAACAAAATGGATTGTAGGAATGGAGTCGAAAAAAGAACAGGCTATTCCCTGCATTAAATTTATCATTCCTGGGCCACTCGTTGTTGCTGTAACTCCAATTTTTTTTTCATCAAACCGAGAGTATGCATCTGCAGCAATTGCTGCTCCTTGCTCATTTTGTGATGGAATTATTTTTATATCTTTTCTTTTTCCAAGACTGTCAAGAACATGAACAATATTTCCTCCTTGTCCCACAAAAACAGTATCTGCAATTTTAGATATAAACTCAGATAAATAATCTGCTAATTTCATTAAGTTAAATAAAATTTATATGTTCTGGAGGTTCTGAATTTGGTTTTTTTATTTTACCTTTACCTTTTACATAATTATCTAGCGTTTCATTAACATTGTGCTGTAAACATAAGCTCGCACACATTTTTTGAGCATTAAATTTTGGTGATGACAAATAATTCATTACTTCCCAATATCTATCTGAACTCCAAATATCTTTAAATCTTGTATCGCATATATTTCCTATATGAAATTTCTTGTACTTTTCATTAAACAATGCTCCACAAGGAGCCAGCAATCCAGATCCTGACATTTGTAACATGAATGGTGCGCCGTAGCATCTTTGATATGAACGATTGTTATTACCTTTATCTTCTATTTTTGACCACTTAATCACACACTTATATTCATCATCTGATAGTTTTTCTGCTTCTTTTAATAAGGGATATAATTTTTCATATGCATCATAATCAACTCCTAAGCCACCATCTTCATTATCAGAACAATGTTTTATAATTGCGTAATCTGGTCTTAAATCTTTTCCAAGTTGAGCATATGGAATTATCTGATCTGCATCCTCTGGCATCAGAACCATTTGCATTCCTATGGTTACTTTTAGATTATTTTTTTTCTTTAGTTCAACCATATCTTTAATATTCTGACATACCCTGTCAAAAGAGTTATCTTTAACACCCATGATTTCTGAATATCTTTTTTTTTCTCCGGCTGAAAAATTTATTCTTAGATAGGTTAAATATGGCATTACTTCTTCCAATCTATTTTTTGTCAATACGAATGCATTTGTTCCAACAGCCATTGAAAGTCCTAATTCGTGACCATATTTACATGCATCAGTAAATACTGGAGATATAGTGCTTTCACCGTCAGAGACGAAGCTAATACCTTTAACTCCTATTTCAGCACAGTCTTCTAAAAATTCAAAAATAACTTTTTTGGTAATTACTTTTCGATCATTTTCTTGAAACATAGCATAGCAAAAACCGCACGAATAATTGCAAGCTCTTGTAAGGGCCATATCAATTGTAATAGGCGCTATTCTTTCCCCTTTTTGCCACTGTTCAACTCTATCTTGATGCCAGGCTATCTTAGTACCATCAAGAATTAATTCATTATGTTCTTTCATTTGTTTCTATATATAACATTAGATTAAAATATCAATAAACAATAGCTTAAATAAAGGCAAAACTTAAAAAAGATTACTAACTTTTCTAAAAAGAAGCATTAACAACTGTATTGCCCAAAAAATTTTTATACCAAGAAAAATCTAAAGTAAAATCAGGAGAAGTTTTATTTTTATATGCTAGTTTTAATATTTTATCGAAAGTAAAATAATTTTTCACACTCAATATATCATAATTCATTGGTGTATTTTGACACAATTTTTCTATTTTTCTAAATTTATTTTAATTTGTTTAATTGAATATGGATTAAAATCTATTAACTTAATTTTTTTAATACCATTTTTTATTAAAAAATATGCATTATATCCAGTTCCAGGACATAATTCTAAAGTGTTTTTTACTTGAATGAATTTATTTTTAATACTTTTCATAAAAATAATTAATATTTTTGCATATAAACTTAATCTCGCTATCAGATAATCCTTCATTAACAGGTAAAGTTAATATTTTTTGTGACTGCATTTCTGTATTTTTAAAATCTCCTTTTTTATAGCCTAAAAATTTTGACGCCGGTTGCAAATGTATTGGCACAGGGTAATGAATTGAAGTACCAATTCCTTTGTCCAATAAGTATTTTTTTAGTTTATTTCTAGAGTTTACCTGCACAACAAAGGTGTGATAAGTATTGAATTCTTCTTTTTTTTCATTGTTAAAAAATATAAACTTTCTATTCAGTTCTTTCATATAAATTAATGCATTTTTTCTTCGTTTTTTAATAACTTTATTTAAATTTTTTAGTTTGTAATTAAGAAAAGCTGCCTGCAAATTGTCCATTCTTGAAACATGTCCAAAGTTTTTAACAATATTTCTATTTTCCATGCCATGATTGCTCAAGCTTTTTATTTTTTTATAATGTTTAAAACTATTTGTTGTTAGATACCCTGAGTCTCCCAGAGCATTTAAGTTTTTAAGGGGATGAGCAGAAAAACAACCAAAATCCCCATAAGATCCTGACATTTTATTTTTATATTTTGAGCCAACTGATTGAGCGGCATCTTCAACAACTGCAATATTATTTTTTTTTGCGATAGACATTATTTTATCCATTTGCGACATTCTTCCAGATAAATGAACTGGCATAATAACTTTAGTTTTTTTTGTAATTGCATTTTGTATTTTTTTTGGATCAATGTTTTGATCGCTTAAAACATCAGCAAATACTGGTTTTGCGCCCAAATGTACTATGACAGCTGTTGATGCTATAAATGAGTTTGGGGGAGTGATTACCTCATCACCCCTTCTTACGCCCAATAAATGTAATGCCAAAGTTAAAGCATCGGTACCACTATTTAATGCAACTGCATAATTTGTGCCACACAATTTAGCAATTTTTTTTTCAAATAAATCAATCTCTTCTCCACCAACAAACTGACCTTTATCTAATACTTTTTCAAATATAGATATTAACTCTTTTTTAGATTTATGTTTGTATGATAAGTCAACGTAAGGAATCTTCATATTACTTGTAAAAATTATTTACTGTTTCAACAATATATTTTAATTGTTTTTTACTTAAATGCTGATCGCAAGGAAATGAAATTATTTTTTTTGCATGCTCATCTGAAACTTTAAAATCACCTTTTTTATGTTTTAAGTATTTGTAAGCCTCCTGTCTGTAAATGGGTACTGGATAATGAATCTTAGCCTCTATTCCTTTTTTTAGACAATATTTGTAAAGCTCATCTCTTTTCTCAGAAAAAGCTATATACAAATGATAAACTATTCGAAAGTTTTTTGGTCTAGGTGGAATTGTTATTCCATTAATTTTTGACAATTCTCTATCTAAATAGTTTGCGTTTTTAATTCTTTGATTTGAAATACTTCTCGCACTTGGTAATAGCCAGTTTCCAACTACGGCTTGAAAAGTATCTAGACGAGAATTATATCCACAAATTTTTACTGTATCTCTATCTACTAATCCATGATTTCTAAGAAGTAATAATTTTTTATATAAAGAATAATTATTTGTCGTAATAACTCCACCATCTGACCAAACATTAATATTTTTTAATGGATGCAATGAAAATGACCCAGCTATACCCCATGTACCAGCATTTTTATTATTAATATTAGCTAAAATTGATTGGCATGCATCCTCCACTATTGGAATATTATATTTTTTAGATAACGGCATAAGAGCCTTCATGTTTGTCATGTATCCAGTAAAATGTACTGGAACTATAGCTTTAGTTTTTTTTGTTATTTTTTTTTCAATCAAATTAACATCCATACAAAATGTGTCATCACAATCTACAAACACTGGTTTTGCTCCAAGTTCAGTTATAGCCCCCACTGTTGCAACAAATGTATTTGCTGCAGTTATAATTTCATCTCCAGGTTTAATTCCAATAGCCTTTAAAGGTAGTTTAATTGCATCTGTTCCAGAATTAACTCCAACCGCGTACTTGGTTCCTATAAGTTTTGCAAATTTTTGTTCAAATACTTGCAAAGGTTTTCCTAAAGTAAAGTCACCAGTCTTGACAAATTTTTTTAAATCTCTCCAAAGGTCATCACAATTTGAAAATTGTTGACCTAAATATGAATATCTAACTTTCAATTTATTACCTTAAATTTATATTGTTCATTCTTTTAATATTAAAAAAAAACTCATCATTAAAAGTGTTCGTTAGTAATTTTTTTTCAAAAGCATTTTTTAAATCTAAAACTGCATCTTTTACTGTGTGCTTTGTTTCAAAACCTAATATATCTCTAATTTTTTCAGAACTAACATGATAAGATCTATTGTCATCTGAGCTGGTTTGATCAATTTTAACATCGTCCCCAATGATGCTTTTTACATCATTAGCTAATTCTCTAACTGTTTGATTTCTAAAACCTACATTAAAAATTTCTCCGTTAATTTTATCATCTTTAGCAGAAATAACTGCTAGATAAGAATTAACCATATCATCAATGTGAACATTTGGTCGTAGCTGATCTCCTCCAAAAACTTTTATTTTTCTTTTGTGATATGCATGGTTTGTAAGAATATTAACAACCAAATCAAGTCTTTGTCTTCTTGCATAGCCACATACTGTCGATGGCCTTATAGTTGTTGTAATAAAGTCTTCAGATTTATAACTATTTAAAATTTTTTCACAATCTCCTTTAAATTTAGAATAATCAGTTAAGGGCTCAAGTTTCATATCTTCGGTTACATTTTTTTCTGTCTTAATTCCATAAACCGATGATGAAGACGCATAAATAAATTTATTAACTTTACTTTCTCTACTAACTTGAACTAGAGGCTCAAATGCATCTAGGTTGATTGATTTACCTAAAGTAGGATTCAATTCAAAGCTAGGGTCATTAGATATACAAGCTAGATGTATAACAACATCGTGGCCTGGTATAATTTCTTCTAGCAAAGATTTATTTCTAATATCACCTTTGACTTTCTTTAATCTTTCATTTTTATCTAATACATCCTCTCCATACATCATAAGGTCGAGGACGGTGACACTATGATTTAACTCTAATAATTTAGGAACGAGCTTTGATCCTACATACCCTGCACCTCCTGTTATTAAAATATTATGTGATGTCATTAAAAATAATTAAGTTTTTCATATTTTTTATTTTATAGATAAAATATCTATTTTTAAAGAAGTCTTCGAACGAATTTTTTTTACCATTTTTTTTTACCTATTTGAAAAAATTTTTCAAATCTTATTTTTTCTTTATTCTTTAGGCTTTTATGGATATAAAATCCATCTACTTTGTAATTTTTTACAAATAAATATCCATTATTAAATAATAAATTATTAAGTTTTTTAGGGGGTCTTTCGATTGTCATAGACATAAATTTGTATTTATTAAAAGGGAAGTTTTTAAATATCTCATATTCTGCTCCTTCAACATCTAAACTAAGATAATCAATTATTTTAGGTGCTTTTGCTTTTTTAAGAACTTCATAAAAAGATTCAGTTTTTCTACTCTCAATTTTATTTTTTTTTCTTGCTTCGCTTATTAGTTGGCTTCTTTTTTTTTTATTATTATCAAATTCATCACCTATTATTCCACCAATACCTCCATTAATAATATACTCAACATTGGATTTCTTGCTTGTTATAATTTGACAGTAACATTTTGCACTTCTGGTTTTTATTAACTCTTTATAAAATTTTTTATTAGGCTCAATGCATATGCCTCTCCATTTTAGTCTTTTTTCCAAAAAAAAAGTATTATTTTCATGAAATCCATCTGTTGCAGCCAAATCAACAAAAAAACCTTTTTTTTTGAAATTAAAAATTTCTTCGATAACCCACTTGTCTTGCTCTTTATTACCAAAAAAAATGTTATACCCCATCTTAAAAAGGATTTGTTTAAAAGGCAAAACGCATCTCTCTCTAATACCTAGAAAAAATCCATATTGTTTTGGGTAGTTGGTAAAAAAAAAGCTTGCGATAGACATTACTAATTATTTATGCAATTTTTTTTACTTGATTAAGTGGACCTACTGATAAGATTTTATATCCCAACACTCTTTTCTGAGATAAAAATTCTTTTTCAGTTGAAGTAAATCTAGTTATCATTGAAATTCTTTGGTTTTTATCATTTTAAAGTGTAAATAATTTTCTTTTTCAAATTTATCTTATCAATAAATTCACTATTAGCCATATTACTTATTGACATCGCACCAACTAAATTGCCAACAAATAACGATGCTTTATCTTCTAATTTTGAATTTATTAAAAGAGACATTATAGAAAGCATAAAATCTCCAGCACCAACTTTATCAATAACTTTATTAATTAATGCTGGACATTCGATATAGTTCTTACTTTTTTTATCATAAAGGATTGAGCCAGCTTCTCCTTTGGTAATTACTACTTTTTTAATATTATTTTTTTTTGAAATTAAGTTAGATAATACCTTTAAATTTGAGGTTCTGTCCCTAAGCTCATATCTTAATTCATTTTCATTAATAATTAAAAAATTATAACTTTTATATTTACTAACCGAATGATGGCCTTTATTAGAGGCGTTCATTTGGGTGTTTAAAGATAAAAAATTAGATTTTTTACAAATCAGATTTGCATTTTTTTTAGAAATCATGCCATGACCATAATCTGAAACGATAACTATTTTATCTTTATTTATACTTTGGGTTATTTTTTTGCTTAGATCTTTTTCTTCTTTTAAGCTTAAATTTTCATCATCAACATCATATACTCCTAGTACCTTATATTTATTAATTTTGTCAACAAATCTTGTTTTACATATTGTTGATGAATTTTTTTTATAAATTAAATCTAATTTAACATTATTTGGTAACTTTTTTTTTATAAAATTTAAATATTCTTTTTTTTCTCCTAAAACAGAAATTACCTTAACTGTCTTACAAAGAGGGGCAAGATTTTTTGCTATAGCAATAACACCACCCAAATAATTCTCTTCATTAATATTTTTTAAAACTAAATGAGGTTCTTTCCCAGATTTACCTAAAGTTTCACAGAAATTATATTTATCGATAATTGTCTCACCTATTAGTATAATTTCTTTTTTATTTAAATCATCTATTTTTTCAATTATTTTTTTAGAAAAATTTTTTGATTTCAATTCAACTAAATATTTCTGAAGTTTATCATTTTTCTCCTCGACACTATTTAACAACTTGCTCGAACTAAACATTTCACTTTTAGTAAATTTAATTATTCCACCATTTTTTTTACATTCATTTTCTTCTTTTTTTATTTTAAGAGTTATATCTGAATTACGGTTTTTATAATCTTGACCCTTGCAATAAATGTTAGGTCGAAGCTCTTTAATAGATTTGATAGCATCACTTGATTCATTTATAAAAACATAATCAACAGAATTTATTAAGCTTAAAGCCTCAAGGCGTTGGTCAGTATTAAAATATGGCCTATTGAAACCTTTATTAATAAATTTGTCTTCGGTAATACTTACAAATAGGATATCACCAAATTCTTTTGCTTCCTTAAAATGTCTGAGGTGCCCAAGGTGCAACAAATCAAAGACGCCATGACATAAAATAATTTTTTTTCCTTTTTTTTTAAATGAAAATGATAACTTCTGAATATTAGAAAATTTAATAATTTTTTTATTCATAGATTAATTATTAATTTAAAATTTTATTTTGCATTTTTAAAAATGCTATAAATATTTTTATCGTTATTATTGAATAATCTAATCATGTAATACAAATGAACCAAAAGCACAAGTTTTTAGAATATTACAGAAATAACAAATAAATCCTATAATAGTTAGTGAAACTAAAACATATATTGATATCTAGTTATCTCTTGGATAAAGAATAAATTTTAAATATAAATAATTTTATGAATTCTGAATATGCTGTTTCTATTATTGTCCCATCATACAATTCTGAGAAAACAATAAAAAATTGTTTGGATAAAATTACGATAGAGTCAGAAAGACTTAACTCAGAAATAATAGTCGTTGATGATTGTAGTACTGACAAAACCCTAGAGATTATTAAAACTTTTCAAAATGTTAAATTAATAAAACTAGAAAACAATAAAGGAGCAGGAAATGCTAGAAATAAAGGTGCTGAGAAAGCAATATTTGAAAATTTATGTTTTGTGGACTCTGACATTAATATTTCCGAAGAATCTATTTTAAACTTAGTCAAAAGATTAAAAAAAAATGATGACACTGGCTCGGTTGCTGCTACACAAAACCTCTTTAACCTTAATAAAAACAGTTGGTCCTCAAACTTTGTGTGTCTCAAATCGTGTTATGGAATTGATGAAATAAAAGATGAAAAAAATTTTTCTGTCTGTTGTTCAGAGTTTTGTGTAATTCAAAAAGATTTATTTTTTAAAATTGGAAAATGGAAAGCGTTCAATCATGCTGGTGGAGAAGAATTTGATATAGGGTATAAAATTACAAAATTAAATAAAAAAAATATTAAAACTTCTTCAGCGACTTATTCTGGTTATTGGTCTAGTTTAGATGTTAGATTTAAACGTATTATTCAAAGAACAGCAAAATATATACCTTTATTTTTAGAGAAAAAAAGTTTTGATACCAAGGGATCCTTTGCAACTTTTGGTCAATTTTTTTCATCTTTCATAACTTCACTTATTTTTGCTTATATTTTTATAAGTTTAATTTTTCATAATTCTTTTTTTTTCTCTGGTTTAATAATCTTGATTATTCTGCAGCTAGCCTCTGAATTAAGTTTTCTTATATTTGCTAAAAAGAATTATGGGATAAAAATGGTACTTTTTTCTTTATTTGGAATTCAAGTAATTAATCTAGGTATATTGCTTGGTGTTATTCTTTATATTCTTAAAGGCATAAGCGGCCAAAAACTATAAAGCTTCAATATTCTGTTTAATTTACTGGTAAATATTTGCAATCAAACTTAAAATAAAATAAATATTTAACATGAATAATAATCTCAATATTATATCTCGAATATTTAAATCTATTTTTCTTAAGCAAATTCCTAATTATGCTGTGATATATGTGGACGGCCGATGTAATATGCACTGTGGATTTTGTATACATGCTGCTGTTGACGCAAGAAAAACACCTATAATTTCACCAGAACAGTGGGGTCTAGTTTTTAAAAAAGCAAAAAGCCTATTACATTTAACCGTAACTGGTGGTGAGCCTTTTTTAAGAAAAGATTTTGTTCAAATAATTGATAATATAATTTTAAGTTGTAACGTTCCTAGAATAAGCATCAAAAGTAATGGATTTTATGTTGATAGAATTAAAAAATTTGTTCCTGAATTAATTGAAAAGCACCCCAATACAGAATTCACACTATCAATTTCTTTAGATGGGCCAAAAGAAATACATGA
>Ga0115004_10001094_pt1 | contig 21839 bp, 20 predicted proteins | sample ArcticOcean_MG_C_10_FD_88737 | JGI IMG/M metagenome (GOLD analysis project Ga0115004, IMG submission 88737) | Marine microbial communities from western Arctic Ocean - ArcticOcean_MG_CB11_90 | ecosystem: Environmental > Aquatic > Marine > Oceanic | place: Arctic Ocean: Canada Basin | collected... | reverse complement strand
TTTCCATTAATCTCTATTTCTTCTTTGTGAATTTTGAACATTATTTCCTTAAATTTAATTGTTTAATTACTTTGCTATATGACTCAGGGTTTTTTCTTTTTAAATAAGCTAATAGTTTTTTTCTACGATTGACTGATTTTGTTAAACCCATTGTGGAGTGTTTGTCTTTTTTAAATTTTTTAAAGTGTTCTGACAGCTTTAAAATTTTGTCAGTTAATAGTCCAACTTGAACTTCTGATGAGCCCACATCTTTTTCATGAATGGCAAGTGATTTAATCGTTTCTTTTTTTTTCTGCATCATTTTTTTTGTTTATATTAATTAATCTTTCTATCTTTTCAGCATATTCAAAAGAATTATCTTCTACAAATGCAAGTCTAGGAAGAAACTTTATATCAAGTTTTTTTGACAGTGCCCTTCTAACAAGATGTGAGAACTCCGTCAAGATACTAACTATTTTTTTAGCTTCTTTTCCACCAAGTGGTACTACATAAACTCTCGCAGACTTAAGATCAGGCGTCATTTTTACCTCTGTAACTGTCACCAAGCTAGTATTTAGGGCTAAAATTTTAGCTTCATTTCTTATAAATATTTCCCCTATATTTTGCTTAATTAATTCTCCGACACGAAGTTGTCTTTGAGAATATATTGGCGATTTTTTGCCTTTGCCCATTTCTATATTTGTCTATCTATGTTTTCCGACAAGTAAGCTTCGATTATATCTTTTTCTTTGAAATCAATAAAATCCTTTAAGCTAATTCCACATTCTAAACCATTTTTCACTTCCTTGACTTGGTTTTTTTCTCTAAAAATACTGGTAATTTCGCCAGTATAAACAACTGCACCATCACGTATTAATCTAGCTTTTGATTTATTTGTTATTTCACCATCTGTTACTTTTGAACCCGCTATCTTTCCCGCGTCTGAAACTTTAAATACTTTTAAAATTTCTGCTGTTCCAATAACTGTTTCTTTTACTTCCGGTTCTAATAAACCAGAAAGTCCTTTTTCAACATGTTCTATTACTTCATAAATAATATTAAAATACTTAATCTCAACATGTTGTTGCGTTGCCAATTTTTTTGCTTGATTGTTTGGTTTAACATTAAAACCAATTAAAATAGCATTTGAAGCTTTAGCTAAAGAAACATCAGATTCATTGATCATGCCTATATCAGATAAAATAATATTTGCTTTTACCTCAGCATGCTCAATTTTATTTATTGCACTCTTGAGTGCTTCACTTGAGCCTTGAACATCTGATTTAATAATTATATTTAATTCTTCTTTATTGTTTATGCTTTCAAATATTGATGTTTTGTCTTTAATTATTTTTTTTTCGGGGTTAGAACCACTTTTATTAAATTCAGCAATTTCCTTTGCTTTTTCTTCATTTTCTGTAACGGCAAATTCTGCACCGGCGAAAGCAGACTCGTTCATTCCAAGTATTTCAACGGGCATAGCTGGCAAAGCTTCTTCTATTGTTTTTCCTTCATGATTAATCATTGCTCTAATTTTTCCATAAGTATTTCCACAGACAAAATAATCTGCTTTTTTTAATACTCCATTAGTTATTAATATTGTTGAAACTGGACCTTTTCCCTTGTCTATCTTAGATTCTATAACAACACCTGTGGCTGGGCCACTAAATGAGGCTGAAAGGTCAAGTATTTCTGATTGTAATAAAATACTTTCTTTTAACTTGTCAAGATTCATTTTTTGAGTGGCTGATACTTCAACAAATAAAGTGTCTCCACTAAAATCCTCAGCGATAAGTTCATATTTCATTAAATCATTTTTAATTTTAGTTATATTTTTATCTGGCAGATCACACTTATTTATGGCTACTATAATAGGTACTTTTGCTGCCTTAGAATGTTGTATCGCTTCTATTGTTTGTGGCATAATCCCGTCGTTCGCAGCAACAACTAAAACTACAATGTCTGTAATTTTAGAACCTCTTGCTCGCATCTCAGTAAATGCTGCATGACCCGGGGTATCAATAAAAGTTATGATTTGATTCTTTCCTGTTTTAACTTGATAAGCTCCAATGTGCTGGGTTATTCCGCCATGTTCACCTGAAACTACGTTAGCATCTCTTAAGGAATCTAATAGTGATGTTTTTCCGTGATCAACATGACCCATAATTGTTACAACAGGTGGTCTATTTTCAATTTTACCTTCTAATTGATTCTTCTTTTTTTTTATTTCTAAATCAGGAGAACTTTCAATAATCGGTGTGTGGCCAAATTCTTTGACAATATATTCAGCTGTATCCTTATCAATAATATGATTTATCGTAGCTATAACTTTCATGTTGAATAAGAATTTTATTACGTCTGCTGATCTTTCTGCCATTCGATTAGAAAGTTCTTGAATAGTGATTTGCTCTGGAATATTGACATCTTTAATAACTTTCTTAATATCTTTTTTGTCATCAGATTTTTCTGTTTTTCTATCTTTTAGCCTTGATCTTTTTACTGAAGCAAGACTTCTTTGTTTGATTTCTATTTCTTCTACATTCATGGCTCTTGAAACGGTAAGCTTAAAATCTTTTTTTGCAGATAAAGGATCGAGTTTTAACTTTGTTTTTGAAGGTCCTTTTTCATCTTTTTTTACAAAATTTTTTGTTGCTTGTTGTTCAACAAATTTTCTTACTACATTTTTTTTAATAGTAGTTGGTTTTTTAAACGCACCAGATCCTGTGGTAGATTTGTTGTCTCTAGTAGATCTAAAAGGAGTTTTTTTTTCTATAGAAAAAGTTTTTTTTCCATCGCTAGAGAGAGATGAAAGATCAATCTTTTTAGTTACGTTAGCTGAAATTGTTAATGTCTTTTTTTTATCTTTTTGGTCTACCATGAAAATTTTTTTATTTGAATACTATCTCCCGAGCAGACATGATCAATTGATCAGCTTCTTCTCTTGAAAGAGAAAATTCTTCTAAATACCCTTCAATTCTAACTTTTTTACCTTTTATTTCATCAAAACCGCCAATTAATTCATCAGAAGAAAGATCGGCAAAATCGATTAAAGTTTTAATACTTCTTTGACCAAGTAAAACTGACATTCCTTGAGTTATGCCTTTTAAATTAACTAGTGAATCTTCCATTCCTAATTCTTTTAACCTTTTAGAAATTTCTTCTTTTTCTTTAACAAGATTTTCTTTTGATCTATTTATTAATTCGCTAGCTGTTGCTTCGTCTATACCTTCTATTTTAGTAATATCGTCTAGAGAAGATTGAGATAACTCTTCTATAGTTTGCATTCCTTCAGAAACTAATAATTGTCCTAATGTCTCATCTACTTCTAAGCTTTTCACTAAATTTTCTGTTTTTTCTTTAAATTCAGCTTGCCTTCTGTCTGAGTCTTCTTGATCTGTTAAGATATCTATTTCAAAGTTCGTAAGTTTAGATGCGAGTCTAACATTCTGACCTCTTCTACCAATTGCCTTACTTAAATTTTCTTCAGTTAAAATTACATCAATTCTTTTATTATCTTTATCAATTAATACTTTTTGGATTTCAGCTGGAGATAATGACTCTGCAATTAGTGTTGGAAGATCTTCAGTCCATTTTATGATATCAATTTTTTCTCCATGAAGTTCGTTTACTATAGTTTGAACTCTACTTCCTCTCATTCCTACACAGGCTCCTACTGGGTCTATTGAACCTTCGCTAGAAAATACACAAATTTTAGCTCTACTTCCCGGGTCCCTTGCAACAGCCTTTATTTCTATAATGCCTTCGTAAATTTCAGGTACTTCTTGAAAAAATAGCTTAGCTAAAAATTGTGGGTGTGCTCTTGATAAAAATATTTGATGTCCTTTTAACTCTTTTTTGACTTCATAGCAGTATGCTTTCACACGATCACCAGTTTTTAATATCTCTCTAGGAATAAGCTCATCTTTTTTTATCACTCCTTCTGCTTTACCTAGGTCAACTATAACATTACCGTACTCTAGTCTTTTTATTATTCCACTTAAAATTTGACCTTGTTTTTCAATAAAATCTTCGTACTGTCTTGTTTTCTCAGCCTCTTTAACTCTTAAACTAATAACTTGCTTGGCACTCTGAGCAGCTATTCTACCAAAATCTATTTGGGGCAAATCTTCAAAGATTTGTTCTCCAACTTTTAAATCTTTATTTTCTTTTTCCAAAGACTTAGCATCGTTTAATAAAATTTCTTTACTAGAATCTTCAACTTTTTCAACTACGTCTAGAACTTTTTGAATTTTTATTTCACCTGTTAAACGATCAATAAGAACGCGTATATTATTTTCTGTTCCAAATTTTGTTAGAGCAGCTTTTTGTATGGCACTTTCCATTGACTCTAAAACAATTTCTTTATCTATCGACTTTTCGTTTGCAACAGCTTCTACTATTCTTAGTAATTCAACTTTATCTAATCCTCGATTTAACATTTTTTTCCTTTTTAGTTTGTTCCAAAAAAAAATGGGCTAAGGCCCATTTGTAAACATCTAATTATTAAGTTATGTTTAGTTAAAATTTAAGGCTTTTTCAAGGTTACTTTTTAAAGATGTCAGTTTTATCAGTTTTTTCCCAAGAAAATTGACCTTTGTTATCAGGCTTTCTGCCAAAATGTTCATAAGCAGAGGTAACTTCATAAATTGGCTTGTTTAAACCTAGTAACTCCCTGATACCTCTAGGAGATAAATCAAAATTTTTCTCTATTTTATTTTTTATATCTTCAGTTTTTTCCACATCTACATCTGATAATTTAACATAAATAGAAAGTGGTTTTGAAACCCCGATGGCATATGCAAGTTGAATTAAACATTTGTCAGAAATTCCAGCAGCAACGATATTTTTTGCTAAATACCTAGAAACGTATGCAGCAGACCTGTCAACTTTTGTAGGATCTTTCCCGGAAAAAGCTCCTCCACCATGTGGTGCTGCTCCGCCATAAGTATCTACAATAATTTTTCTTCCTGTTAGGCCTGTGTCTCCATCTGGCCCACCAATTATAAACTGACCTGTAGGATTAATATAAACTTCTTTATCGTTTAATTCTTTTAATAGATTTTCTGGAATTGATTTTTTAATATAAGGATATACAAGACTTTTTACATTTTCTTGATTGATATCCTTGGAGTGTTGTGTGGAGATGACAATAGATGTAACTTTTGTAGGTTTACCGTCCTCATAATGCATAGTAACTTGACTTTTAGAATCAGGTTCAATTCCTTTTAATAACCCTTTTTTTCTGTCTTCAGCCATTAATCTTAGTATTTTGTGAGAAAAATGTATTGGTGCTGGCATTAAATCTTCTGTTTCATTACAAGCATAGCCAAACATAATACCTTGGTCTCCAGCACCTTCATCTTTATTGTCTTTAGAATCAACTCCCATGGCAATATCTGAAGATTGAGAATGTAAATGTGATTCTATTTTTGTTTTTTCTTTCCAACTAAACCCATCTTGATCATATCCTATGTCTTTAATGCAATCTCTTACTTTTTGAACTAACTCATCTGTTTGAATTTTTGGTGCTCTAATTTCTCCAGCTAAAATAACTTTATTAGTTGTAGTCAAAGTTTCGCAAGCAACTCTAGCATATGGATCTTTTGATAAATATGAATCTACAACCATATCTGAAATTCTATCGCAGACTTTGTCTGGATGTCCTTCAGAAACAGATTCGCTTGTAAATAAGTAATTATTAGTTTTCATTTTTTTTTTTAAAAGTAATAAAGATCAAAACACATGTAGATAAAAGTATTAAAAAAATCAAATCAATTTTATATTTTTTTTGTACATTGTTTATAAGAGGAATATTTAGCTCAATAACGCCTGTTTCTCCCGGTGTTAAAAGTTTTTTGATAGTACCTTTGTTATCAATAAAAGCACTAAAACCTTTATTCGCTGATCGAACTAAAAAAACATTATTTTCAATTGATCTAAAAATTGCTTTTGCAAAATGCTGGTCGGGGCCGATAGTTTTTCCAAACCAAGCATCTTCGGAAATATTCACGATTAAGTTTTTTTCATTATTATAACTTAGTTCGGGAAAAATAATTTCATAACAAATTAAGGGTAATAATTTCAAATTATCAGATAAAAAAATATCTGTTTTACTACCTTGCGAAAAAGATCCGTACCCTTCTGTTATTTTTTTTAATCCTAAAAATGTTAAAATATTATTGAATGGTAAAAACTCACCAAATGGTACTAATTTTATTTTATTGTATTTAAATACAGTTTCGAATTTATTATTAACAATAACTAAACTATTAAATGTTTGATTATCAACAAGTGTATTAACCCCAAATAATATTAGATGATTGTTCGAAAATGCATTCTCAAACATAGGTTTATATTGCTTAATTTGCTCAAAATTATAACCAGTAAAAACGCCTTCGGGCCAAACAAAAAGTGTTTTTTTGTTTTTTTCAGGGGCGCTATACTTTATTAATTTAGAAATATTATTGTCGATGTCTTCGCTAGATAAATTATACTTTAAATCAAAATTAGGAGAAATAATTTTAGTAAAAATAGAATTTTTGGAATTTAATTTTATTTGGTTCAGGTATTTATTATTTTTGTTTATTACTGAAGACCCATAAATAAAATTACTAAAGAAAATAATAGTCAAAAAAGTAAAAATTATATAATTAAATTTTTTACCAAAAATAAGTAAAAGTGGGGAGCAATAGATAACGATACAAAAAAAATTAAATGCAAAAAAACCTACGATAGGTAGGAACTGAAGTGTATCAGGTATCCAAGACCATGTATAAGCCCATAGGTTCCACGGGAATCCAGTAAAAATATTAGCACGTAAATAATCCATTAATGCAAAAGAACTTGAAAATAACAAAATTGACTGAAAATTATATTTTAAAAATGGACCTACAATCAAATTTCCTACACCGAAAAAAATTCCAAGGAACAAAGGCAAGCCGATAAGAGAAACGGGAACTAAAAATTTAAAACTTTCGTCGAATGTAAGTGAATTAGATATCCAAGATGTTCCTGTTAAAAAAAAACCAATACCAAATAAATATCCAATTAAAAATAAGTTCAATAGATAAGGTTTTCTTCTATAAGTATTTTTTGATCTCTTTTGAACATAGATTGTGACCAAAAATAAACTCGGAATAATGAAGAAGTTAATATAATTGTAATTAAACGGCTGAAAACTAAAAATTGTTATGGCACCTAAAATAAACGGAAATAACAAAACTAAGAAAAATCTACTATTAAAAAAACTAAGAATCATATTATTGAATAGACTTTATTATTTTATTTTCTAGTTTATGCATTATAGCAAAGTCTCGATTAGATTCATGTCGATGCCCTAATAGATGTGTTAACCCATGAATCCATATTTTATCAAAAACTGTAAAAAAATTCCCTTTTTTACTTTGTTCAATAATTTTACTTAAATTAACTATTATATCGCCAAGATAAATATTATTGATATCGTCACTTATTAGCTTATATAAAAATAAATTTTCATGACAAGGAAAGGATAGGACATCTGTGGATTTATTTTTTTTTCTAAATTGTTTGTTTAGTTTTTTAATTTCAACATCTCCAGAGAGCAAAAGAGTAAAATTAAGTTTTTTTTTATTAAATAGATTTATTTTTTTTTCAATTTTTTTTAGTTTTTTATTAAGTTAAATATTATGATTTCTAATATATTTTTTCCAGTTATTATTACTAACTAACACATCGGCCTTAATCATCTTTTTTTTTCTGATATGCTTTAATGATTTTTGAAACAAGTGGGTGTCTAACTACATCTGTGTGATCAAATTCAACTATTTTTATTTCATCTATATCGCTTAAAATTTTTTTTGATTTTATCAATCCTGAATGTGATTTGTTGATTAAATCAACCTGAGTAGGGTCTCCGTTTACTACTAATTTTGAATTTTCACCAATTCGAGTTAAAAACATTTTTATTTGAGTTTCTGTTGCATTTTGCGCTTCATCTAATATAGCAAAGCAATTCTTTAAGGTTCTTCCTCTCATAAAAGCCAAGGGTGCTATTTCAATTTCACCAGACTCAATTTTTTTATCGATTTTTTCAAAACCAAATAATTCATACAACGCATCGTAAAGAGGTCTTAAATATGGATCTACTTTTTCCTTCATATCACCTGGTAGGAAACCTAATTTTTCACCAGCTTCTACAGCTGGCCTTGATAATATAACGCGTTCAACTTTTTTTTCCATTAGCATGGTAATAGCAACCGAAACAGCGAGAAAACTTTTACCTGTGCCTGCCGGTCCTAATGCCACTACAATATCATTTTCTCTCAATGCTTTAATATAATCAGATTGTTTTTGAGATCTTGCTATTACTGATTTTCTTGGTGTTTTAATTAATTGTGCAAATGATTGCACGTTTGATTTCTTGTCATCGTTTAAATTTTTATTCACAGAAAGTATTATATCACTTTTTTCTATGTTGTTTGTCAAAAGAAATTTATTAATCAAAAATTTAATGGCTTGTGAAATATTATATAAATTATCTGTACTTCCTTTAACCGTAATAGAATTACCTCTAAAGAATAACGTTGTTTTTGTAAGCTTCTCCAGTTGAATTAGATTTGTGTTAAACTCACCTACGATTGAAGAGAGGATGTTGTTATCTAAAATTCGAATATTGATAGTCTCTTTATCTATTTTTTTAATTGCGATTTTTTTTTCTAATTTACTTATCTCAGACATTAATTATGCTGCAAAGTTTTTTTTTTCATTTTTAAAAATTTCTCCAAATAAACTATTATGATTATAGTCGTTTATTTTTACGTTAAGTATTTGACCAGCTATATTTTCTTTACTTTCAACAACTACTGAGTTTAAAAATTTATCCCTTCCAAAATACTTAGTTTGATTTTTCATTTTATTTTCAAATAAAACTTCAATTGATTGATTTAATAAATTTTTTTTATTTTGAATATTAATTATTTCTAAAACTTTTTGTAGTTTAATTAACCTTTTTTTTGCTACTATTGGGTCTGATATAGTTAATTTTGCAGCAGGTGTTCCAGGTCTGGCGCTAAAGATAAATGAATAAGAATTAATAAAACTAATTTTTTCTATTAAATCTAAAGTTTCTTGAAAATCTAAATCTGTTTCTCCGGGATATCCAATGATAAAATCTGATGAAAATTTGATATTAGGCTTAGCTTTTTTAAGGCTATCAATTATCTCATGATATTCTTTTATGCTATGTTTACGGTTCATAGTCTTTAAAACTTTTGTAGACCCACTTTGCACCGGTAAATGAAGTATTGGCATTAGCTTCTCACAATTTTTATGGGCTCCAATTAAATCTTTTGTAACGTCTTTAGGGTGTGATGTCGTATACCTAATCCTTTTTAATGATTTTAATTCATTGAGTTCATATATTAAATTTGAAAGACGATATTTTTTATTTTGACTATTATCCTGGTAAGCATTTACATTTTGACCTAATAAAGTAATTTCTTTTGCACCGTTTGCTACTAACTGTTTTGCCTCATTAATAATTTCTGTAAATGATCTAGAATGTTCAGGACCTCTAGTGTAAGGAACAACACAAAAATGACAAAACTTATCACAACCCTCTTGTATTGTTAAAAATGAAGATATTTTTGAATTTGAATTTTTTACTTGATTTAAACTATCAAATTTTTCTATAACTTCAAAATCTGTACTGTTAATTTTGGACTTACTATTTTCTAATTCTTTTATTATATTTGGTATCTGGTGATACGATTGAGGCCCTATAACACCATCAATATATTTCTCACGATTGAGCATCTCTTGATTTTCAGCTTGAGCTACACAACCTGTCACTAGTACCATTGGTTTTTTTTTATTTCTAAAATCTTTTTTTAACCTTCCTATATCGTGGTAAACTTTATCTGTAGCTTTTTCTCTAATATGACATGTGTTTAGGATATAACAATCAGCTTCTGAATGATCTTTAGTAGAAGTATAGCCTATTGATTTTGCTAGATCTAAAATACGGTTACTATCGTATTCATTCATTTGACAACCAAAAGTTTTGATGAATATTTTTTTAGCCAAATTATTTTTTTATTTTGGAACCATATAGTTCTAATTTATGATCAACTAGTTTATAGCCTAATTTTTCAGCTACTTTGTTTTGTAAAATTTCTATATCTTTATCTACAAATTCCATTATCTCACCGCTATTTATATCTATTAAATGGTCATGGTGTTCTTCAGGTGCTGCTTCATATCTTGCTTTACCTCCTTTGAAGTCATGCTTTTCCACAATGCCAGATTCTTCAAATAATTTAACTGTTCTATATACTGTTGCTATGCTTATTTTTTTATCTATCTTATTAACTCTCTTGTGTAACTCATCAACATCTGGGTGATCTTTGGAGTTAGACATAATATCTGCAATAATTTTTCTTTGATCAGTTAATCTAACACCTTTAATTTTACATTTTTCTTCAATATTATTCATATAATTATTGTTAACTTAACTTAAATATAGTGGTTTAATCAATTTATTTTCAATTAGATTATTTTCTATTAATAATTCTATATTTTTAAGGTTAAATTTAGCTAATCTAATTTTTTTAAAGTGTATGTTTTTAACTATTTCATCATCTTTAATCTCATTTGGGGCAACAAATAGTAAATTTTTATTTTTGAGTTTGCTAAAATCAAGTTTTTCAGGGGTGGTAAAATTATAATTTTTTACAAAAGTTCCTAAACAATAATAATAATAATTATTAGTTTTTTGTATTGTGGCTATTTCTTTTTTTTCAACCAAATATGGAGCGGCATTTAATAAAAAATTATTGTAACTATAAATATTGACGCCTTTAACTATTTGTATTCCTTTTGCAACAGCTAGAGATATCCTGACTCCAGAAAAGCTACCGGGACCAGCATTTACAAAAATTGTAAATTTATTGTTAAGTTCTAAGTTGTATTTCTTAATAAAACTTAGAATTTCTAATGTTAATATTTCATTTTTAGTAAGATTCGTTTGTAATTTTTTTATAAAAAACTTATTATCAATTTTTAATGCAATAGAATCATTTTTACCCGTGCAATCAATTATTAAAAAATTTTTAATCATTTCTTTATTTTTTATATTTATACTAGGTGAATCTTCATCTTCAATAACTAGTATAGAAGATAAAGGTATTATTGTCCTGATGTATCATCGATTTGAAGAAAATAAGTACCCATCTACAAACATAAAGGTTGCAGATTTTATAAAACAAATTGATTTAATAAAAAAAAATGACTTTACTTTCATTGATGCAGGTAATTTTGAAAGTAGTCTTATAAATCTTAAAGATAAAAAAAAAATTTTATTAACCATAGACGATGCATTTAAGTCTTTCTACGAGCAAGCTTGGCCTATACTCAAAAAAAATAAAATCCCTTTTATATTATTTATTAATACACGTGAGATAGGAAGTAGTGGATATATGAACTGGAAACAAATTAAAGAAATTTCTAAAGAAAAGTTTGTTCATATAGGTAACCACAGTTTCTCACATGATTATCTGGTTGATAAAACAAAAAGTGAAATCAGTAATGATATAAGTTTAGCAATCACAGATTTAAAAAAAAATCTTGGATATAATACTCCTTTTTTTTCATATCCTTTTGGAGAATATAGCAATGAATTAAAGAATATTGTTAAAAATTTTGGTTTTAAGTATGCATTTGGACAACATTCAGGTGTGGTTGATGAAACTAAAAATTTTTTTGAACTACCTAGATTTTCTATTAACGAAAAATATGGTGAAATAAAAAGATTTAATTTAATTCTAAATACTATTCCTCTCAAATTTAAATCAATTACTCCCGCAGAGAGATATATTAATGATGCCAATAACCCCCCTGAAGTTATTGTTGAATTTTATGAAAATATTAAAAATATTAAACTCCTTAACTGCTATTCGAATGAACAAAACTTATGGAGGAAATCTAAGATTGAATATTTAAGTAATTTTAAAATTAGGATTAAGTTAGTCGGAAAGTATACAACTGAAAGAGGTAGAATTAACTGTTCGTTGAGAGAACCTGATGGGTCTTGGCGTTGGCTAGGTATGCAGTTTGTTGTTGCTGGACTTTAAACTAAAGTTTTAATTCTTTGCTATCTTTAAAATCATCTATCTTTACACTCTCTAATTCATCAAGATCATTTTGTTTAATAATTTGTTCTAATATTTTAGTATATTCTTTGCCTGTTTGAGCATAATTATCAAGTTCATGAATTAGATCTATGCCTGCTAATTTTTTATTTTGTTTTCTTAGATTAGCTCTTTTGACCCTAAAACGTTTATATCCTCGATGTGTATTTAAGTTAGCTATGTATGCTTTTACAGAAGCTCTTAGCAGAGGAAATTTAAGAATTTTATGATTTTGATTTTTAGTTTTTTCTAGTGGTTCTATACCATCACCATTCCAAGTCCATTGACCATATATAGCATTTCCTTCGAGTGCAAATCTTGATGTTCCCCAGCCACTTTCTTTAGCTGCTTGAGCTAGTGCAATCGAAGTTGGAATAATATCAATTTTTTCTATTAGCTCATTAATATTTCTATCTGAAACTTTATATGCTTTGTATTTCTTGTTTAACCATTTTTTACTTTCTTCTGATTCGTTACCTTTTAATATTTTTAATAAATACTCTCTATCTTTTTTTATGTTTTCATTTTCCGCAACAACTAAAGGTAATAGAATTTGCAGAAAAGTTTCTTTTTTTTCTTTAACGCTTTTAATCTTATCTAAATCTTTAGGTAATCTTGTAAAATATATAGGTTTTACTTTTTTTTTATTTCTTACGTAGTCTAAATCATATTCCAAATCTTCAAATAAATTTAATACGGTCTGTGTGTTTAGACTATAATCGTTGTCTGAAGGAGAAGATTTCTTATTCTCAGGTAATTTTGCAATATCTTTAGAATTATTTTTTTCTAAATTATTTGGTTTTTTAGCAACTTTTTTTTCTGGTTCTCTATCTTTTACTTTTTTATCAGACTTAATCTCAAGTGATATTTTTAATGAATCTACATCAGTTATGATATTTTTAATATAGAACCCTGAATAAACTAATATTACCGCAACAGAAGCATAAGCTAATTTTGAAAAGATACTTTTTAAAATATGTTCTTTAAATTTAAAATTATAAACATCGTTCAAACTTTCAATTATTGTTTTAGAAAGTGTTTTAAAGAAGTTGACAATGTTAAAAATTATAAATTTGAAATAGTCTTCAATACTATCAAGGAATTTTATCAAATATGTATTTATATTAAATCTTAAAACTAAATTTTTCCTTTTTCCTACATAAAAGTTTTTCAAATTTTTTCTTACATTAAAATTAGTATTTATAGTTATTTTTTTTCTTGAACCTTCGATAAAGTTTTTTACGGGTCTGCTTAGATAAGTATAGATTGAAATAAAATTTTTTAGTTTATCGTAAAGAGGCTTATAGACTTCATTTATAAGTTTATGAGACAAGTAACCTCTTCTTGAGGGTATTGGTACACTATTTTTTAAAAGTATGATCTCTATATCATAAGTACTATGTTTTAAATTTTGATCAAAAACTTTATCGATCTTGTAAATTCTTGCTAGTTCTATTAATTTTTGTCTGTAGCTTATTATTTTTCCCATTCTATATAGCTTCTACTGATTTTACTTCTTCTACGTAGTGACAAAGTAGATTTTGAACTCCTTGTTTTAATGTCATGAGTGAACTTGGACAGCCCGAACAGCTTCCTTGAAGTTCTACGTGGACAATTCCATTTTTAAAAGATTTAAATTTTATATCACCTCCATCTTTTGCGACTGCTGGTCTTACTTTTTCATCTAAAACTTTTATTATTCTATCCTCAACTTCTCCTAGATCTAATTTATCTTTGTTAATATCGTTTTCTTCGTTAAGAATGGGTTTGTCATTTTTCTCAAAATAATCGTTCATATGAGAAATAACTGTTGGCTTTAATACATCCCAAGAAATTTCTTTATTCTTTTTTACTGATAAAAAATTATCAGCTAACAAAACAAGTTCTACGCCTTGTAGGTTAAGTAAATTTTTTACAAACTCATTTTTAATTTTTTTGAAATCTTTTTTTTGAAACTCTTCTGTTCCAATTGAAGAAATCATTTTTTCAGACAAAAATTTCAATGAATCTGGATTTGGTGTTAGTTCTGTTATAATCATTTAGTGTTTATATCATCTTTAACTAAAAAAAACCTACTGCATTTCTTATCCCTTTAAGGTTGTACTCAGCTATATTTCTAGCCTTTTCGGTGCCTTCTTTAAGAACTTTCTCCAAATAACTCTTATCATCTAATAACTCCCTTATTTTTTTTCCAACAGGGCAAATCACTTCAATTAAAACTTCTGATAGCTTATTTTTTAAATATGAGTACTCTTTTCCCTTTAGCTCGTTTAAAGATTCTTCTAAAGAATTATTTGTTAAGTCAGAGTATATATTAATCAAATTTAAAGCCTCAGGTTTTTTTTCTAGATCCTTTAAATTATCTGGTATCGATAATGAGTCTGACTTTGCCTTTTTAATTTTTTTTATAATATCATCTGCTGAATCTTTTAAATTAATTCTAGAATATTCTGACTCATCTGACTTACTCATCTTTTTTGTACCATCTCTTAGACTCATAACTCTTGATATATTTTTCTGTATCAATGGTTCGGGCAATGGAAATATATTTTTTTTAAAATCGTTATTAAACTTTTGAGCAACATCCCTGCATAACTCCAAGTGTTGTTTTTGATCAGCTCCAACCGGCACATGTGTGGCTTTATATAGAAGAATATCTGCTGCCATAAGGTTAGGGTAGATATAAAGACCAACACTTGCTTTTTCCTTATCCTTACCGGCTTTATCTTTAAACTGAGTCATTCTGTTAAGCCATCCTACGCGAGCAATACAATTTAAGATCCAAGCAAGTTCGGCATGTCCACTGACAGATGACTGGTTAAAAATAATGCTTTTTTTATTATCAAGTCCTGTAGCAAGAAACCCTGCTGTTGTTTCTAAAATGTTATTTCTCAATTTTTTTGGATCCTGAAAAATAGTAATAGCATGAAGATCAACAACGCAATAAATACATTCTGTTTTTTTTTGTAGCTCAACAAAATTTTTTAAAGCACCTAGATAATTACCAAGATGTAAGTTACCAGTGGGCTGTACTCCTGAAAAAACTAATTTATTTTTATCCATCATTTAATTTATTTTAAAATTATTTATTTTAAAAACTCCTAATAAACGAGCCAAGACTAAATATATCGCAGCCGCTAATCCTACAATCATTATAAGATAAAATGACTTATAATAATTAGTATAAATAAGCTTATCCTCAAAAAAATTAATTAAATAATAAAGAAGTAGGCTCATTATAACTGCGGAAATAATTGTTTTGATAAAATTCATATAAAATACTGAATTAGTCTTCAAATATTTAAGTTTTAGTAACAATATTAAATAAATTACTACGGCACACCAGGTCGCTATTGATGTGGCAATTGGAATAATAATAAATCCTAGTTCTTTAAAATAAATAACAGATATTAATATGTTCAAGAAAACGCTAAAAACTGAAATATAAAATGGAATTTTTGTATTATCTCTAGCAAAGAAAAAATTAGAAAGAACTTTAATTAAAGCAAACGCAGGTACTCCAAATCCAAAATACTTTAATGCTTGCGCGGTTAATAAAACGTCTTTTTCTAAAAAAGATCCATAACCAAACAATGCATTAGTAATTTGCTGTGAAGCAATAATTAAACCTAGGCATGCTGGTATGGATAAAAGCAAACAAAGTTCGATAGATTTGTTTTGTATTGTCATTGCTTCAAAAATATTTTCTGATTTTATTTTTTTTGACAACTCTGGGAGTGCAACTGTACCAATTGCAATTCCAGCAATAGCTAAATTAATTTGATAAATTCTGTCTGCGTAATACAAATAAGAAACCGCACCAGCTTCAAAAGAGGCAATAATTGTTCCTATTAAAATATTAATTTGTGTAACACCCGATGAAAATATACTCGGCAATAATTTTTTTAAAAAGAACCTAATTTTTGAATTAATCTTTATTTTAAAATTAATAGTTGGCTTGTAGTAGTGCTTAGTAAAAAATATTAAGAATATTAACTGAAATAAACCAGCTAATGGTACTGCGTAAGCAAGGCTAAATTCAAAATCAAATTTAAAAAAATAAGATATAAACAAACTCAAGATTAAAAAAATATTTAACACGATTGGTGCTGCAGCAGCAGCAGCAAATTTATTGTTGGTATTTAATATCCCGGAAAAAAAAGAAGACAAGCTAACAAATAATAAGAAGGGAAAGGTAATCCTTGTTAATTCAACAGCTAAATTAAATTTTTCTACATTTTCATAAAAGCCTGGAGCTATTAAGTAAACTACTGCTGGAGTGAAAATTTCCACTATAAAAATAAGACCTAATAGAACTATTACCAGTAAGTTTAAAACTTCATCTGCAAATTTTCTTCCTTCAATTTTACCAATAGAAATTTCCTCAGTATAGCTTGGTATAAAAGCCGCATTAAAAACCCCTTCTGAAAAAAGTCTTCTAAAAGTATTGGGAAGCCTAAAAGCAACAAAAAAAGCATCTGCATAAATGGAAGCTCCTAAAAAGGTTGCTATCAATATATCTCTAAAATATCCAAGCACCCTACTAACTAAGGTATAAAAACTAAATACAGAAGTTGAAGATAATAAGTTCATATGTTTAAATATTAAAAAAAATTAAATTATTAATGATTTTATCTATTTTATATTACATACTAAATTTTAATGACAAAAAAATCACAAATTGACCATTACTCAGATAAAGAAGCACTAGACTTTCATACACAAGGTAAGTCTGGCAAAATTGAGATAAATTCATCTAAACCGTTAGTAACAAAACGAGATTTATCTTTAGCTTATTCTCCAGGTGTTGCAGTCCCAGTTAAAAAGATAGCAGAAAACCCTGAAACTGCTTATGATTACACAAGTAAAGGAAATTTAGTTGCAGTAATTAGTAATGGATCTGCAATTTTAGGACTTGGAAACCTTGGAGCTTTGGCCTCTAAGCCTGTAATGGAAGGAAAATCAGTCCTATTTAAAAGATTTGCAGATATAGATTCTATAGATATTGAAGTTGATAGTTCAGATGCAGATGAAATAATCAATACTATTAAGAATATTGGTAATACTTTTGGAGGAATTAATTTAGAAGATATTGCAGCACCTGATTGTTTTATAATCGAACAGAAATTAAAAGACCTTTTAGATATTCCTGTTTTTCATGACGATCAACACGGTACAGCAATAATTACAACAGCCGCACTTATCAATGCTTTAGATATTTCAAAAAAGAAAATTAATGAAGTAAAAGTAGTTGTAAATGGTGCTGGAGCCTCTGCAATTGCTTGTACAAATTTATTTAAACTATCTGGAGTAAAAAATGAAAATGTAATTATGTGTGACAGATCTGGTGTAATTTACAATGGCAGAAAAAATGTTGATCAATTTAAATCTGCACATGCTAACGAGACACAATTAAGAACACTTGCTGAAGCTATAAGTGGTGCAGATGTATTTTTGGGTTTGTCAGCTAAAGATACGCTTACAAAAGATATGGTGAAGTCAATGGCAAAAAATCCAATCATTTTTGCCTGTGCAAATCCAGACCCAGAAATAAAACCAGAACTAGTAGAGGAAGTTAGAACTGATGCCATTGTCGCAACAGGTAGATCTGATTATCCAAATCAAGTTAATAACCTTATTGGTTTTCCTTATATTTTTAGAGGAGCGCTTGACGTACGAGCAAAAGAAATCAATGAGGAAATGAAAGTAGCTGCAGCAAAAGCAATTGCACAGCTAGCGAGGGAAGAGGTTCCCGATGAAGTAATCGCTGCATATGGTGGAGAAAGACCTAGATATGGAAAAGAGTACATTATTCCTTCAACTTTTGATCCAAGGTTAATTAGTGTTATACCCGCAGCTGTAGCTGAAGCTGCTATGAAATCTGGTGTAGCAAGAATAAAAATTAGCAATATAGAAAAGTATAAAGAAGATTTAACTAGAAGACTTGATCCCTCAATGAACATTATGCAGGGAATTAATGCTCAAATTAAAAAATCACAAAAAAGAGTTGTCTTTGCGGAGGGAGAAGACCCTAGTATCTTAAAAGCTGCTGTTGCATTCAAAAACAGTAAGTTAGGTATACCAATTTTAATTGGAAAAGAGGAAAAAGTTAAAGAGCAGCTAAAAAATATAGGCTTAGATGAAAACTTTAAAATAGAAATTATAAGTTCAAAAAATACAGAATTAAGAAAAAAATATACTAAACACTTATATAAAAAACTTCAAAGAAGTGGAATGCTAGAAAGAGAATGTGATCATTTAGTAAGAAACGATAGAGTTACTTGGGGTTCGTGCATGGTTGCGTGTGGTGACGCAGATGCGATGGTTACAGGAGGAACGAGACATCATGCTGCTACCATAGAAAAATTAAATAAAGTGGTTGAGTCTAGACCTGGGGAAATAATTTTTGGACTAACAATGTTAGTTTCAAAAGGTAGAACAGTTTTTGTTGCAGACACTAATGTACATGATAATCCGACTGCTGAACAACTTGTTGAGATAGCTATTTCAAGCACTAGGGTAGCAAGACTATTTGGCTTTGATCCTAAAGTAGCTTTTTTATCTCATTCAACTTTTGGTAAGCCCGCAACAGTAAGAACTAAACATGTTAGAGAAGCTATAGAATTAATGAAGACAAAGAAGATAGACTTTGATTACGATGGTGAAATGCAACCAGATGTTGCTCTAAACCCAGAATATAAAGCATCCTACCCTTTTTCTAAAATCGTTGGTAATGCAAATATTTTAATAATGCCAGCTCTTCACAGCGCTTCTATTACAGTTAAATTAATGAAAACTTTTGGTGGTGCTAAATTAATTGGTCCATTGTTAATTGGACTAGGTCTCCCAATTGAAATTGCACCTTTAAGATCTTCACCGTCAGATATTTTAAACCTTGCTTCTATTGCTGCGTATTCATCTGAAGTAATTGACTATAAAAATTAAGTTTTATTTCTACTTAGTTCGGATACAAGATAAATTGTTGGTATTATTTTAATAACATCATATATTTTTTCTGCTTCATTTATTACTTCTCTTTTTTCATCATCACTTCCAGCAATACCAAAAATATAAATTTTTTTGTTTATTGTTTCTAAAGTATAATTTCCCGACTTTGTTAGCTTATTAAAAATTAAAGCAGTCCTTAATTGTGATGTAATTAAAATATCTTTAGCCGTACTCTTAAAATTGGATAAGCCTTTAATGCTAATGGCATTCTTAACAGACCTTACACCTTTAGTTTCCCATGCCATTTTTGTTATTTTAATTTTCTCTTCAGGCTCATTTACTTTTCCTGTCAAAAATATTCTTCCATCTTTAATATCAACTTGTATAGTCAAAAAATATTTTTTTTCAGTTAAGGTTAATCTTGCAACTAAACTTTTTTGCATAATTGTATCATCAATTTGCATGCCTACGGTTCTTGGATCAAATCCAATACTTACTCCTTTGCCGAATGTAGAAATACTTGATCCTGAACAACCCGTTAACAGTAAAAACAGAAAGATAAGGTTAATTATTTTTTTCATTATTTTTAATCTCTAAACAAATTTCATATACTTTTTTTTTTGAAATTTTTTCTTTCTTTGATATTAATTCCACAACATCTTTTAAACTGTATTTTTTTAGATATTTAGTAGCTTGAATAACAATATTTTCATCTAATTTTGTTAAATCATTATTATGATAAATTTTGGAAATTACAATGGTTAGTTCTCCTTTAAGTGCCGACTTAAAAGGTTCTATTGTATTTACTGAATTTCTATAAAAAGTCTCATGTATTTTTGTGATTTCCCTAGCGATAACAATATCTCTGTTGGAAAAATATTCCTTAAAATGTTTTAAATAAAAATTTATTTTTATTCCTGATGCAAAAAATAGCAGAGAAAAGTCTAAATCTTTAAGACTGCTTAAAACTTTACAAAGTTCATTTTCAGTTTTAGGCAAAAAACCATAAAATAAAAATTTATCTTCAAATCCCGATACACAGCTTGCCGCTATAATTGAAGAAGGTCCTGGTATAGGAAAAATTTTAATCTTTTTTTCTACACAAGCTTTAATTAGTAGTAGCCCCGGGTCTGAAATCGTGGGTGTACCAGCATCAGAAATTAATGACAAAATTTTGCCCTCATTTAAATATTCTATAACTTTATGTAACTCTTTTTGTTCGTTAAACTTATGGTATGAGATTAATTTTTTTTTTATCTTATAATGATTTAATAATTTTAAGGATCTACGGGTGTCTTCGCACAATATTATGTCAGATTTTTTTAATACCTCTAAGGACCTTAATGTTATATCATCTAAATTTCCTATAGGTGTTGATACAATGTATAATCCTGATTCAAATACGTTCATAAAAAATGATTAAAATTATTATTACTTTTTTATCTTATATATTCATATTATTTAACTGTAATTTAACAGCAGATGAAAATAATAATAAACTTAGAATTGGATTGTTGGCTCCTTTTTCAGGCGAATATAAAAATTTAGGTGAATCCTTATTATTGTCTACTCAATTGGCTCTTGCTGAATTAGAAAATGAAAATATTATCATCATACCTAGGGATAGTGGAACCAATGATAAAGACAAACTAAATTTAGCAATTAAAGAGATAATCAGTAATGGGGCTAAAATAATTATTGGACCTATGACTTCTTTGTTTAGCAATGAATTAGATAAATACAGAGATACAATTTTTATTTCACTTTCAAATAAAGAACCTAAGATTTCCAATAATGTAATTAATATAGGCATTAGTTTTGAATCTCAATTAAAAGCTATAGAGAAATTTTTAATTAAACAAAAAAAAAATAAAACTATAATTTTGTACCCTAAAAATGAGTATGAAAAATTTATAGATATAAAGATTAAGTCTCTTAAATTAAAAAACTTTAAAGTTTTCAAATACAATCCAGATCCAAGAATTCTTACTGGAGAAATAGAAAAACTAACAAATTATGATCAGAGAAAAAGAAATCTTGAAATTAAAAAAAAAAATTTGAAAAAAAAAGAGGATGCTCAATCAAAGAGGGAGTTAGAAATTCTTGATAGGCTTTATACATTAGGTTCAGTTAATTTTGATTCTATTATAATTATTGATTTTGGAAATAGTTTAAAGAGTGTACTTGCTTCACTTGTTTTTTCTGACGTAGATGACCAGTCAGTAACTTTTATGACTGTAAATCAGTGGTTTGACGAAAGTATGTTTCGAGAAAATTCAATTAATAATTTATACTTTCCTTCTATCGATATTAAACAATTTAAAAAATATAATGAGAAATATTATAAAACATTTCTACAAAAACCAGATGAAATTTCTATTCTTTCCTATGATGCGTTAGGCTTAATTTATTATGTTTGGAAAAAAAATAACGGCATTAGCTCGATTAATAATTTTTTTATTAAAGAAAAAATTAAAGGAAAAATTGGAACTTTTGAATTTACGGACGGTGCAGTATTGCAGCAACTAAAGATATATAAAACAGAAAATAATAAATTTAAAGAATATTAGTTTTTTTTATTAATTTGTTAAAAGCTATATATCTGTGATCTATAAGCATTTTTTTTTTTTTTCCCATTTGCGCAAAAGTTAATTTTTTTTTTTTTGTAATAAAAATAGGATCATAACCAAATCATTTTTTTCCAAAAACCTTATTTAAAATATTGCCATCAATTACCCCTGTTGT
>Ga0115004_10001092_pt1 | contig 21852 bp, 21 predicted proteins | sample ArcticOcean_MG_C_10_FD_88737 | JGI IMG/M metagenome (GOLD analysis project Ga0115004, IMG submission 88737) | Marine microbial communities from western Arctic Ocean - ArcticOcean_MG_CB11_90 | ecosystem: Environmental > Aquatic > Marine > Oceanic | place: Arctic Ocean: Canada Basin | collected... | reverse complement strand
AGTTCTTCCTATAGAGCCGTGGTAGACCACCACGTTGATAGGCTGGATGTGGAAGCGCAGTAATGCGTGTAGCTGACCAGTACTAATAGCTCAATTGGCTTGATTTATGCACTGAAAAATTTTTTTAAGTGATTTTAAAGATAATTGATATTTTATTTTATAACCCCAGCTTAATCAGCTGGGGTTTTTTTTATAATGAATTGAGTTAAAACTTTTAATTAGAGAATCATTTCAAAAGGACTATTCCCGAAGAGATCAATTGACCACTACTTACCATGTGTGGCACATGAATTTTATTAGATGTATATTAAATTTATTTATATGCAAATTCTAAAAAGTAAAAAAACTATCTATCAACAGAATCAGGGAAGTAAAAAAAGCAAGAATTTGTATTAACAATTGGAAATATTTTTCATTAAATTTTTTAACCAAAAGATTACCAATCACGACACCAATCACACATATTACAAGATTTACTAAGAACTTTTCAAAATCTATAGTTAGATTAAATAATATTAGAAATAAAATATATTGGAACAGGGCTAAAAAAAAATAGAAAAATGTAATATTATATCGTGTTTGGTCTTTTTTAGAAATTAATGAAGACAGAAAAAGTGACAGAAGAGTACCACCAGAGTTTGTAAATCCGTGAATCATTCCAACTATTAAAAGAAAATATTTTTTAGTTAAGTTTGAAAAATTTTTTAAAAAAAAATTAAATTTTAGTTTTATATAAAGAGATAATAAAATTACTAATGAAACTATAATTTTAAAATTAACTATCTCATTAAAAAATTTTAAAAAAAATAACCCTATAAAAATTGAGGGAAGGCATATTATAAAAAAATATTTTTTTATTTTTTTATCTACAGAGATTTTTTCATTTTTCTTATAAAATTTAAAAACAAACAAATTTAATAAACTAGTTAGAATTGAGATAGGCAGTAAAAGTGAAAGTGTATTAGGTAAACTGTAATGAAACATCAATAACGCTGGGGTTCCAACCACCAAAACACCAACACCTGCTACTGATTGTAAAACAACCAATATAAGTAATAAAAAACTGATTATATAGATCTCTGGCATTGCTACTATTGACTTTTTAAACATTATTTATCAAAAAATAAATAATAAATGTTATTTTAATTTCTTTATATACACTTAATTTTTATTATTGATAAAAAAATATCGCTCTTATGATTAATCAAAATCTAATATAAAATAAATATATGAATTCTAAAATTATTTGGTTTACAGGCTTATCTGGAGCTGGAAAAACTACATTATCTCTGAACTTATTTAAAAAATTAAAAAAATTAAAATTTAAAGTCAAAAAAATTGATGGAGACATCTTTAGAAAAAAAAAAGTTATTGATAAGAAATTTACTAAAAAAAATATAATTGAAAATAACATTCAAATAATAAATTATATTGAAAAAATTAAAGATGACTATGAGTTTATAATTGTATCTGTTATATCTCCTTTAATAAGGACAAGATTAGCAGCTAAAAAGAGATTTGGTAAAAACTATTATGAAATTTACGTAAAATGTAGTGTTAAAATATTGGTGAAAAGAGACACTAAAGGACTTTATAAATTAGCAGATCAAAAAATAATAAAAGATTTGATAGGTTATAATTCTAAAATAATTTATGAAAAATCAAAATATAAAAAAATAATTATTAATACAGAAAAAAATAATATAAAAAGTTGTATCAATATTATTAAAAATAAAATTCTTTAAAATTTATGATTACAAAATTTGATTGGAAAAAAAAGACAGCAATTTATATAGGTAGGTTTCAACCATTTCATGCAGGCCACAAAGAAATATTTCTAAATGTTTTAAAAAAAAATTTTCAAATTTCAATTTTAGTAATGGACAGCTTTGGTATTAATAAAAAAAATCCTTTCAAATTTAATTATGTTAAAAAGGAAATCAATAAAAATCTACAAGAGTATAAACATAAATATATTATAATAAAAATTCCAGTAGTTTCTGAGGTTGTTTATGGAAGAATGGTTGGTTACAAGATAAGAAATATTAAATTATCCAAAAAAATTGAAAAGATATCAGCAACACAAATAAGAAAAAAAATTTTATCAAAATGAAAAAAATTAAAATAATTTGTACATTGGGTCCAACTTCATTTAAAAAAAATGTTTTGCTTAATTTAAAAAAACAAAAAATTGATATTTTTAGAATTAACCTTTCTCACACAAATCAAAATAAAATTGAGTCAACAATACTTTATCTTAAAAAAAATAATATAAAAAATATCTGTCTTGACTCTGAAGGCGCTCAAATCAGAACAACTATTTGTAAAAAGAAATATTTTTTAAAATTGAATAAAATAGTTAAGATTTTTAACGATGATAAATTGAGCAATGACAAAAGTATTTCTATGTATCCTAGTTTTAATATTTCTTCTATTAAGAAAGGTACCAAAATCTATATTGGATTTAACAGTTTATGCCTTCAAATTCAAAAAATTAAAAATGATAAAAGTTATTTAATTGGTAAAGTTATTAAGAGTGGTTTCTTAGAATCCAAAAAAGGTGTGCACATAAATACAAATATTAAACTACCTGCATTAACTAAGAAAGATATTTATGCTTTTAAATTGTCAAAAAAATATAACATTAAATATTTTGCTATTTCTTTTGTAAATTCACATCACGACATTGAAGAAGTAAAAAAAATTGTTGACCCAAAAGCTTTTATTATATCAAAAATTGAAACTAAAAATTCACTATCTAACTTGTTAAAAATTACAAAAATTTCAAATGCTTTGCTCATAGATCGTGGTGATCTTTCGAGATATATCCCGATTGAACAGATACCTATTGCGCAAGAACAAGTTATAAAATTTACTAACAAACATAAAAAACCAACTTATGTTGCGACAAATTTATTAGAAACAATGATCAAAGAAACCTTGCCTACAAGGGCGGAGAGCCACGACATATATTCTACATTGAAACAGGGTGCAAAAGGGTTGGTTCTAGCAGCTGAAACTGCTATTGGAAATAATCCTGTAGGTTGTGTTAAATTTTTAGAGAAAAGTATCAATAGTTTTTTTAAAAAAAAGAAAAATTTAATTGGATAAATGAATAACATTAATTATTTTCCTTTAAACAGAATTTCTAAAAATATCATATTAATAGATGGAATTAGTAGAACTGGTAAATTATTATTAGGTAGCTTGATCGCTTCCTTTGATAAAATGGAACATTTGGAGATGGGAGAAAACTTTGAGTACTTGTTGCCTGCGGTTAAACTAAAAAAAATTGATATTAATTTTGCGAATTCTTATCTAAACAATTATTTAAACCAATTAATATACAATAAATATATTTCTCGAAATGTAAATTTTAGACCAAATGATAGAACAGGGGTAGGTACAAGCAAAAACCCAAAAATTTATTATGATCGGTTGAAACTAGCAGAAGGGGATCAAGTGATAAAATTAATAAAAAAACAAAAAAATTATCTACCATTAATAACTCATGATATAGCGATCAATTTAGATATTTTAAAAAAAATGAAAATGAATTTTAAGATAGTTGAAATTTTAAGAAATCCCGTAGATACAGTTTATTCTTGGTATAGGAGAGGACTAGGTGATAGATACACAAATGATCAGAGAATATTCACACTTTTAATTAAAAAAAATAACAAAAAATATCCATGGTATAATTCTCTTAATGGCTATAGCCATAAAAAATATAATTCATGTGAAAAGTGTGTAGAGCACGTTATTAACCTAAACATAAATTCAAATTTAAATTTAAAAAAAAATAGTTTAAATAAAGAAATATTAATTATAACTTATGAGGCGCTAACAACTAATACAAACAAGGAGTTAAAAAAAATTTCTAAATTTTTAGGCACAAAAATTAATAAAAAAACATTGGAGTTTATAAAACGTGAAAATTTACCTTTAAAAAATAATCCTTTAGAAACTAATAAAACTTTCAATAAAAAAATTAATATAATTAAAAAAGAATGTTCGAAAAGGATGTTTGAAAAACTTATGAAACTCAATATGAATTATAAAGATAATCTTTACAATCTTAAGGTATTAAAATAAAAAATAATCACAAGTTTATAATTCTAGTAAATTTTTATTTTACTAAATTATTTTTTAATATTTGAGCTCAAAGTTTCATAATTGATTAAATTTGAGTTATTATTTTGAATTTGATGCATTAAACATTTCTCAAATTTTTTTTGATCACCGATTAGACTTGCAAAGTTTAAAACTGTATTTTTCCAAAATAATTTTTTATCATAATCCATTCTTATATTTGAAAAATAAATTAATGGCATTTTGACTCTTACAATAACAAGATAGATATACCAAAATATTTTAGCTTTATTGGTTTGAAATTTATTTAATTTTTTAATTTTAGGTATTTTCTCTAATAATTTTTTATATTCTTTGATAGATTTTGGCTCTATACAAAAACCCAACCCAGAATAATTGGTATCGCCACATATTATTGTTGGTATAGATTTTGCAGGGTATTGGTACCCTGCGGAGCCATGTGATGTTATTGATAAACTTATATAATTTATTAATGAATTAACATTATAATTTTTGGGAAATAATTGAATATGTGTGTCTTTATCAAATATACATTCTGCAAATATTTTACCTGTTGTTACCTTTGAATTGTAAAATTTTTCACTTGGATGTGACTTTATTATAAAATTTACATTTTTAATTTTTTTAATGATCTTGAGGGTTTGTCTAAGCCATTGGTCATCATTTTTAAAAAGATTCCAAGAATTTGCAAAATTTCCATCTGTCATTGCATGTGATAGGATTAAAACAACAGGGTTAGAGTTTTTAAAATTAAAATAAGAATTAAAGACTTCTATTGACTTAAAATCTTTATATTTTTTTTTTTCTAGTTTCTGATGAACTTCTTTTCCAATATTATCATTTTTATTATTTGAAAAAAAAAGTTTTGTCGATTTTTTAAGGATTATTTTCTTATATTTTTTTTCTATTTCATTAAAAAGTTTATAGGGAATTTTGTTTCGACCAACATTGCGTTCTTTAAAATTATTATATAATTTAATACTTACCTCATCAATGTTATTTCTAGTGATAACTTTAGATTTAAGTTTTAGAGCTTGCTGAGAAAGGATCCTGTGGGGAAGAAATTGTCTTTCACTTTGTATCCAATATTTAGGCTTTATATCTTTTAATATTTTTTCTGATTTATCAATATAGTAAAGTGAATCAGCAAAAAAAGAAATAATTTTCCAGTCAACTTTAGTTGGTGACTCACCAACAAACCTCAAGTAATGTTCATAAGTTGCTCTTCCTGCATCAATACCTTTAATTCTTAAATTTAAAATTTTTTTTATATCATTCATTTTAGATAAAATAAAAAAACTTCTATAAAAGTATATTAATCTAGAGATAATATTTGTGTTATCTATTATTTTAATTTCATTGATTCCAAAACTTTTCATAATTTCAGTGCTAAAAAAATCTCCACGTCTTATCAATCCAATTACATTGTAATCTTTATTTTTGCTAATGGTGTTTGCAATAATACATGACCCTAATGTATAAATAGGATGATTAATTAAACTTTCGGCAACAATTTTATTTTTTTTTACTTTCGGTTTATTTTTTTTAATAATTTTAGATTTATTTATTTCTAAAAACTTTGAAAAATATTTATTTTTAAATGAGTATTCATTAATTTTAAAGCCTGATCTCAAAAATTTCAGAATATCTATTTCTTTTAAAAAAAATTTAAAAAAATAATTATAATGTAATCTTAATTTTTTAAGTTCAAAATATAAAAAAATAAAAATGCTTAAAAAAAGTTCTAAAAAATAATTCAATTTAATTCCTATGATTAAGTCTATGAATGTTCTTCTTAGGTTTAATAAAAAACTCAAGATGTCTTTTATTTGACTTAGCAACCAAAGCTTTTCTTGATCCAGACAGATACACTAAACAAATAATATTTTCTTTTTTGCCCATATATATATATAGATTAGAACATATATCTAGTTATTGTTTGGCAATTTAAAATATATAATTGTTCAATTTTTGAACGTTTATCGTATTTAATAAATATTTACAACCATTGTAATGCAAATGCAGCCGTTGGATTATTCAACATATAATAATATTAATAATAAATTATAATAAAGCAAAATTATTATTTGCTTTATTATAATTTTCTTATATACATTGTTCAATTTTTGAACACAACATAATGAAAAATCAAAACGAAAATGAGCATTTTTCTATTTTAAGAAAAATTGACAGTAGCCCATATTTAACCCAACGAAGTCTTGCAAAAGAGCTTGGTTTTAGTGTTGGAAAACTTAACTATTGTATAAAAGGTCTTAATAGCAAAGGCCTTATTAAGATAAAAAATTTTAAGAAAAATCCAAAAAAATTAAACTATCTCTACTTGTTAACTCCAAAAGGAATATCTGAGAAGACAAAATTAACAATAAGATATATGAAAAAAAAACTTAGTGAGTATGATGAATTAAAAAAGGAGTTGGATAAAAATTCAAAATGAAAAAAAAAATACTTGTTACCGGTGGTGGAGGATTTATTGGATCTCATTTAGTAGAAACTTTAATTAAAGATGGATATTCAGTAAAAACAATAGTTCCATATAATTCAAACAATTCTTGGGGATGGATTGATAGTTTTGAACCCAACATTAAAAAAAATTTAGAAATAATTTCAGGTGATATTTGTGATCAAAATTTAGTAAGTAAATTAGTTAAAAATGTTGATGTAATATTTCATTTAGCAGCTCTAATTTCAATACCTTATTCTTACGTTTCTCCAAGATCCTATATTAGTACAAATATAATGGGTACTTTAAATTTACTCGAAGCGTCAAGAAACTCGAATGTCGAACTATTTGTTCAGACTTCAACTTCAGAAGTTTATGGAAGTTCACAATATTCTCCAATTGATGAGCAGCACCCACTTAATGCTCAGTCTCCATATGCGGCTACAAAAATTGCCGCAGATCAACTTGCACTTTCTTACTATAGATCCTTTGATTTACCCGTTTCAATTATTAGACCTTTTAATACATTTGGTCCCAGACAGTCTCTTAGAGCTTTTATTCCAACAATTATAACACAAGTTCTTTCTAGTAAAAAAAAAATTAAACTAGGGAACTTAAATCCAAAAAGAGATTTTTCTTATATATCTGATACGGTCAGAGGGTTTACTTCCTGTATTGGTAAAAAAAGATGTTTAGGGCAGGCAATAAATTTAGGAACTGGTGTAGTATTTAGTATGCAAGAAACTTTAAATCTCATCACTGAATATATTGGAAAAGATGTAATTTGTGAAATAGATAAAAAAAGATTGAGACCAAAAAAAAGTGAAGTAGACCATTTATTGTCTGCAAATAATTTTGCAAAAAAAATCATAAACTGGGAACCTGAATTTAAAAATAAATCAGGATTTAAAAGAGGATTACAACAAACAATAGAGTGGTTCTCAAAGCCAGAAAACATAAAACTTTATAAATCAGATCTTTACAATCTTTAGAAGTTTATGAAAATCTTATCAGTATACCCCTGGACACACATATCTTCTGCTGCGCTAATGGTTGATGGAAAAATAATATGTGGATCAGCTGAAGAAAGATTTAATTAAATTACGTAAATGAACTTTAAAAAAATTTCTTTAAATTTAATAAAAAATTTAAAAAGTATTTCATCTAAAAAATTATTACTAAATGAGCCATTTTTTTTTGGTCATGAGATCAAAGAAATAGAAAAATGCATTAAGGACACATATGTTTCCAGCAAAAGTAAGCTAGTTACAAAATTTGAAAATGAAATTTCTAAGTATACAAAATCAAAGTATGTTGTTGCTACAGTTACAGGCACTTCTGCAATTCATATAAGTTTAATAGTGCTAGATATTAAAAGAAATAATGAAGTTTTCTTACCTTCATTCAATTTTGTAGCAGCTGCAAATGCAATAACTTATTGTGGAGCTATTCCACATTTTTTAGATATTAATAAAGAAGATCTCTCTGTAGATCCAAAAAAATTTGAAATTTATTTAAAAGAGAATTTTAAAAATTTGAATGGCGTATGTATAAATAAAAAAACAAGAAGAACAGTTAAGGCGATTATTGTTCCGCATATATTTGGACACTCAGCAAAAATCGAAGAAATAATAAAAATTGCCAAAAAATATAAAATTTTTGTTATCGAAGACGCTGCTGAGTCTTTGGGAACTTTTTACAAAAATAAGCACACTGGTACTTTTGGTGATTTGGGAATATTAAGTTTCAATGGTAATAAAATTATAACAGCAGGAGGGGGTGGCGCAGTCATGACTGGTAATAAGTCTTATGCAATGAAAATTAGAAACTTAACAGAACAAGCCAAAGTTAATCATCCATATAAATTTAATTATAAATCAATCGGGTATAATCTGAGAATGCCGGGAATTAACGCTGCCTTAGGATATGCTCAGATAAGAAAAATTAAAGAATTAGTTAAAGCAAAAAGAAAACTATTTGAAATATATAAAAGTAAATTTCAAAATAATGAACATTTCAGTATTAGGTCTGAGCCCAAAAATTGTAAAAGTAATTTCTGGCTTAATAATTTAGAATTAAAGCATAGCAATGCAAATTTAAAAGATTTTATTTTACGAGAAACAAATAAAAATAATATTCAAACTAGACCTGCTTGGATACTTCTTCATGAATTAAAATATTTTAAAGATTGCCCAAAAGATAATTTAAATGTTTCAAAAGAATATTTTGATAAAATTATAAGCATTCCAAGTTCTGCTGGTTTAATTTTATAAGGACCAAAATATTTTATTTGTAAGTTTTTCTTTATTAATTTCAATGTGAACATGAGTCATATTATTTTTTTATTAATGAATTTTGAAATGATTAAGATTATACAAATTTAGGGGTTTTTTCACATCGTTCAAATTTTGAACACATTATAATGATTTAAATATATAAACAAATTTATAAGTATATATAAACTAAACAAATGATTTATAAAAATCTAGTAACACTTAAAATTTCTAAATCTTTAAAAAATAGAGTGGTGTTTAATTCTTTTTTAAGCTCCCAGTCATGATCTCAATTCAAAATAAAAAAAAATTGCTTCTGGATACTTACAATTTGTTAAATCAAAAACACTTATCTAAATTTATTTATTTATTATTTATGCTAATTATTGCATCTCTTTTGGAAATAATGGGAATTAGCTTAATACCTATTTTAATAACTTTACTCTTAGAACCAAAATTAATAATAGAAAAATTATCTTTTTCATTTAAATTTTTTAATTTTTATCAATTAGAAAACTTAGATAAAAAAACTTTAACATTGTATTTTTCATTATTTATAGTTGTGTTTTATATCTTAAAAAATTTATTCTTAGTATCTGTAGTTTATATGCAAGGTAAGTTTCATAGAATCAAAAAAACAACTTTATCTAACAAAATATTTACTAATTATCTTTCAGCAGATTACTCCTTTTTTTTATATAGAAATTCGTCAATTACGATTAGAACAATTCTCTCAGATGTTGGAAATACATCACTTTATATATTAAATATAATTAATATAATAAGAGAAAGCCTAATCTTAGCATCAATAGTAACCTTATTGTTAATAGTAGATTTTAGGATAGCTATAGGATTATTTATATTTTTTTTTATTTTTACTTATCTTTTTTATAACTTTACGCAGAGACAGCTTTACAAAAGATCAAAAAAACTTCAAATTTTACAATCATCTTTATTAAAAACTATCACAGAAACAATAGGATCAATAAAACAAATAATTTTATCTAATGCTGGTGATAGCCAACTCAAAGAATATAAAACACATATTAATGAGCTTGAAAGAGGAACTCTAAAAAATTATTTTGTACAACTTTTACCAAGGTTTTTTCTTGAAGTTTTGATTGTTACTGCTTTGATTTTGATAGTGTTAATTTTTGTTTTATTAGATAGGGAAATGATGGGATTAGTACCATTTTTAACCTTAATTACTATTTCTGCTTTAAGGCTATTGCCTGCTTTTTCTAATATTAGTGGTGCTATTAGCACTTTAAAAACTACGTTGCCGTCACTAAAACATTTAATTAAAGAAAATAAATTTTTAAAGAAAAAAGTACAAAATAAAAATAAAATAAAAATAAAATTTAATAAAGAAATAGAGCTTAAAAATATTAATTTTTCATACGCCAAAACAACTAAGAAAATACTAAATAATTTTAGTATAAATATTAAAAAAGGCGATAAAATTGGAATAATAGGTGAATCAGGGAAAGGAAAGACAACTCTTTTAAATATAATATTAGGACTAATCCAACCCACAAATGGAGTTTTTTTGGTAGATAATAAGAAAGTAGATTTTAAAAATAATTTTTGGGGTGATACAGTTGGGTATGTTCCTCAAGAAATATTTTTATTAGATAATACAATTAAAAAGAATATTACTTTTGGTCTTGATGATGATAAAATTGATAAGGCATTAATGAAAAAAGTTTGTAAAACTGCTCAAATTTTTAAACACGTACAGAATTTACCAAAAAAATTTAATACTATAGTTGGAGAGCATGGCCATAACCTCTCAGTAGGACAAAAACAAAGACTGGGTATAGCAAGAATTCTTTATAGAAAACCTAAATTAATAATTTTAGATGAGGCTACAAGCTCATTAGATTTTAAAAACGAGCAAAAATTTATTGATGATGTCTTTAATATTGACTCAAATATTACTATAATTTTTGTTTCACATAAGATGAGTGCTTTAAAGAACTGTAAAAGAATATATAATTTGTCAAAACACAAATTTATAAAATAACTTCGATGACTATAAAGATATAATTAAATTGTGAAAATTAAAAGAATGATAAAAAAAAAAATTGCCTTAATTTTTGGTGTAAGTGGTCAAGATGGAGCCTATTTAGCGACTTATTTATTGGGCAAAGGTTATAAGGTGTTTGGAACTACGAGAGACAAGTCCAAAAAAAATTTATCAAAACTAAATCGGCTTGGAATATTTAATAAAGTAAATATTCTCAAAGGTGAGGCAACAAATAATGCTTTTTGTAAAAAGATAATTAATAAACAGATTAATGAGATATATTATTTAGCTGGAGACTCGTCAGCAGTAAGATCATTTGATCATCCACAACAATCTTTACAAAGTAATACTATTGGTATTTTAAATATTTTAGAAATTATAAAAAAAAATAAACTTAAGACTAAAGTTTTTAACTCGGGTTCAGGACAGTTTTATGGTGATAATAAAAAAAATAAATATAACTTAGAATCTAAAATAGAACCTCAAAGTCCATACGGTGTTTCAAAAGCAGCAGGTTATTGGCTGACGAAGATTTATAGAGAAAAGTATGATTTATTTTGTTGCACAGGTGTATTATTTAATCATGAGTCCGTCTTAAGATCAAAAGAATTTGTTACAAAAAAAATAATTGATACAGCCAAAAAAATAAAAAAAAATAAAAATATTAAATTAAGGCTTGGGAATATCAATATTTATAGAGATTGGGGTTGGGCCCCAGAATATGTAGAGGCATTTTGGTTAATGTTACAAAAACAAAAAGCAGAAGATTTAATTATAGGAAGTGGAACTGTGCACAGCCTTAAAGAGTTTGTAGCAGAAGTTTTTAAATTACAAAAAATTAATAGAAATAATTTAGTTTCAAATGTAACACAATTTAAAAGAAAACTTGATATCCAAGGTTATAAGGCAGATATTTCTTTAACTAAAAAAAAATTAAATTGGAAACCAAAAACTTCATTTAAAAAGATTATTTATAAAATGGTCAATAATGAATTATATTAAATTACTTTTTTCAAACAATAGTATACTCAGAGTCTTACAAAAAAATGAATTTAAAAAATATAAATTAAGTGGTAAATGTTTAGAATTTGGTGCAAATCATAAAATCAGAAGAAACTTCTTATATAAAGATTCTAATGAATACAAAGTATTTTATTCAAATATTGATAACAAAAATAAATCATTTATAAAGATTGATCTCATTAAAAAACTTGTCCATAAAAAAAAATATAAAAATATAATAATTTTTAATGTTTTAGAACATTTAAGTGAGGTTAATATTGCTCTTAAAAACTTGAATTTATTATTAGATTCTAAAGGAAAAATATTAGGCTCAACACCCTTTCTTTATAGGGTTCATGGTGCACCTAATGATTACAATAGATTTACCAAGTCTTATCTTCAGAAAATTTTAAAAGAAAAAAAATTTATTAATATTAAAATTAATGAAATAGGGTTGGGACCTTTTTTAGCAAGTTTTTCACTTTTAAGAGGTTTTTTGAAATATCTTCCTATTATTTATCAAATATTGTTAAGTTTAGTAATAATAATTGATAAAATTTTGTTTTATACTATGAAAACTGATCCAAAAAAAATATATCCAATAGGCTATGTATTTTCAGCAACTAAAAAATAAATTATAAGATGAATATACTAGTTACAGGTGGTTCTGGATTAATTGGCACATATCTAAAAGAGATATTACCAGACGCAACTTATGTTTCTTCTAAAGACTTCAATTTGATTAATCAAGAGGAAGTGTCTTTAATGTTTAAAAAAATAAAACCTACTACTGTTATACATTTAGCAGCTCTAGTAGGGGGTATCCACCACAACATTCAAGAACCAGTAAAATACTTTGAAGAAAATATATTAATGAATACATTTATGTTAAGAGAAAGTTTTAAAAATAATGTTAAGCATTTTACTGGAATTTTAAGTTCATGCATATATCCAGATGAGATAAATGAGTTTCCAATAAAAGAAGATAAATTATTAATTGGTGCACCTCATAAAGATTTATTTTCGTATTCGTATGCGAAAAGATGCATGGCAATTCAAATTGATATGTACAATAAAAAACATGAAACAAAATATAACTATTTAATTCCCTGCAACTTATATGGTGAATTTGATAAATTTGATCCTATAAAAGGCCACTTTGTAGGTGCTTTAATTGAAAAATTAATTAACGCGAAAAAACAAAGTGAAAAAACTATTACCCTATTTGGTGATGGAACACCATTTAGACAGTTTATGCATGCAAAAGATGTGGCAAATATTATAAAAATGATGATCGTAAATAATAAATTTCACAATATGAATATAGCCACCAAAGAAAATTATACTGTAGATGCAATTGCAAAAATTGCCTTAAGAGCGTGTGATGCAGAAAATATTTCTATAATATATGATAAAAACAAACCTAATGGTCAAATGAGAAAAGATATAGAAATATCGAAATTGAATACATACTTTCCAAAATTTTTACCCATAAAATTGGAAGAAGGAATTAAAGAAATTTATCAAAAAAGGATTTTAGAAGATGACTAAAACAATATTATTTGGTGGGAGTGGTTTTTTTGGTCCAGTTATATTATCAAAAAATCCAGAAATTATTTCCGTTGGAAGAACTTTACCTCCAAAGGAATGTAAAAACCATCATATACAATTAGATAATTTAGACGAAATAGAAAAACTAGATGGCATAGACTTTGACAAAGTGATATTTTTAGTGGGAAGTTCTAATCATCATGAGATTAACTTAAGTATTAACATGGGGATTGATTTAAATGTTTATCCACTTAACAAAGCATTATCTTATTTTGTAAAAAGAAAAATAAAAAAGTTTATGTGTTTCACAACAATTCTTTTATATGACCAAAAAAAACTAGTCTTACCTGTGGATGAGTCACAAGACATTGACCCTTATATAAACAAGTATGTATTTAGTAAGTATTTATCAGAACAAATAGTGCAATACTTTGGAAAATCAATACCCTCCATAATTGTACGATTAAGTAACATATATGGCTATACTAGACTTAAAAGGCCCGATCTTGTTCCAACAATTATGCAAGATGTTTTTGAAAAGGAAAATGTAAAAATATGGAATGATGAACCCAAACGAGATTTCATTTTTACAGAGGATGCTGCTGATGCAGTGCTAAAATTAATTGATTCTAAGTTTCAAGGAACAATTAATTTAGGCTCAGGGAAAATGTCCTCAATCAAAGACATGTGTAGAATAATTTCAGATATATCTGGAAAAGAAATTGTTTCAGAAAATAAAAAAGTTTCTGGCCCCATGGAATTCGTAACAGATATATCTCAAATAAAAAAAATTACAGGCTGGGAACCAAAATATGATATTCAAAGTGGATTAAAAAAAACTTATGAAGTTATGAAGGGTTATTATCAAGAATAATTTTGATAAAATAAAAATAAATATTAAAATATAAAATTCAATTAATTAAATCTATTGAGTCAATAAAACTTATAGTAAAAAAATATAAAAAAGTATTTTATGAAATTTAGATATAGTGGTTTTTTTTAAAAATATTTAATAAAAAAAACATGAAAAGCGATAAAACTCCTCTTATTATATGCCATAAGTTCATTTTAGATTTTCCGGCTACTCTAGCTGGTAATATAATTGGAATCTCTCCGATATTATATTTTTTTTTTTTTAAATAAAAAATGCTTTTCCAAAAATAAGCATAATCATTATCATTAGCTAGCAAAAGATCTTTTAGCTTTACCTTATTGGTATTGAATAACCTAAATGCACCGGAGGTATCATGTTTAAGTCCTAGAAGAGTTTTTAAAAGTAAGTGGCTTGTGTGTGTTAAAATAACCCTAAGAAATGGCCAGCTTTTTAATGAATTTTTTACAAGAAATCTATTGGTCAAAACAAGATCGTACTTATCCGAATTGTGCGTAATTTTATTTAGATATTTTGGATCATGTGTACCGTCCCCATCCATAGTAATTATTAAGTCATATTTTTTTTTATAGCCCCATTTAATTCCAACCTTATGTGCTGAGCCAACACCTAGTTTACCGTTTCTTTTTATGTGGTAAACATTTTTGAATTTACTAACTAAACTGTTTATTTCTTCAGTAGTACCATCTGTAGAGTTATCATTGATATATAATAAGTCAGATTTAAAAGATTTTCTTATTCTCAAAAATAACTGTTTTATATTTTTTACCTCATTATAAACTGGTATTATAATCAGCTTTTTCATGATTTATTTTATTTCTAATTTTGGTAAAGGAAAAATTAGTTTTGTCCCACTTTTCATAATTCTTTTCTCTCTTTGGAGTATTTCTTTTTTAAAGTGCCAAGGCAAAACTAAATAATAGTCAGGCTTAATTTTTCTAGATTTTTCCTCTGTAATAATTTTTATTTTTGTACCTGGTGTGTAAAAACCAGATTTTTTTGGATTTCTATCCGCTATATATTTTATAAACTTATTAGTAATTTTGAAATATTGTAGCAGCACATTACCCTTTGTAGAGGCTCCATATCCATGAATTATCTTACCATTTTTAATAATTTTTTTAATTAATGAGATAAGCTTAATTTTTTGTTTTATAATGTTTTTTTCTAGTTTTTTATAAGTATCTATTTTTTCAAGTTTTAGTCTATTTTCTTCTTTTACAATATTGTTAATTTGTTTTAAATTTGTTTTAAATTTTGCACTCTCGTGACAAATATAATATGTGATGCTTCCACCATTAATATCATTTTTTTTCAAATCAAAAACTCTTAAATGATTATTTTTTGCAATCTCTATTATAATTTTAGAAGAGTAATATTCTAAATGTTCATGGCAGATAGTGTCAAATAGTTGTTCTTTTACAATAGACAATAAATCTACTTGCTCAAGAATGAAAATTCCATCTGTTGTAAGTATTTTTTTTATATCTAGTAAAAATTGATTGGGATTAGGTAAATCATAGAACATAGATAATGCTGTTATCGCCTTAAAACTTTTATTAATTTTTTTATTAATTAGTGATTTATGACTAAAGAAGTCAGGAACTTTTGCGTTTATTGATTTGTACTGAGATTTAAATTTATTAAGTAAGGGATCAATCCCGACAGTATATATATTTCTATTATAAAAATTTAATAACGTTCCATCATTACTAGCTATATCTAATACAGCATCACCTTTTTTAAATTTTAACTTATTTGATAAAGCTGTAACTATACTCTTAACGTGATTTGTCATTGTAGAATTAATACCAGTTCGATAACCATAGTCTTTGCCGTATAGATAATTGGGGTTAAAGTTTTGATTAAGTTGTACTAATTTACATTTAGAACACATTACAAGAGTAACTTCTGCTTTTGGAATAGATGTTTTGAGATTTTTAGTAAACTTACCTGTAAAATTTAATTTACCCAAACTAAATAAGTTGGATAATTTTTTATTTGAACAAATTCTACACTTTTTTATTTTCATAAGAATTTTATTTATATAGAGTAAATTTAGTTTTTAAAAAATAAAAATACATTATCTAATCGTTATCACCTTGTTTAGGTATTTTTTTTGCATAATAAATATTTAAGTCAAATAAATTTACACTTATATTGAGATTGTTAAAAACTTTAATTCTTTTAATAAATGTAAATATAAACTTAAATTTAGTAAATAGTTTTTCTAGTTTTCCTAGCAAATAATAAACACTTACAGTTCGAGTATCATTTGAAATCTTAAAAATTTCAAGATTTCTTTCTAAACAAAGTGATTTTAGAGTTTTGTTAGAAAAATAAAATAAATGAAAAGGCAATATCCAATGGTAATTTCTGCCAGTAATTTTTGCATAAACAGAATCCATATTAAACGTCGTAAAAATTAATAAACCATCTTCATTAAGAACTTCATCAATAAATTCTATGATGGTAAACGGGTCAGAAAAATGCTCAATAACATCTGACATAATTATAACATCATATTTAATATTTTTTTTAGCATGGCTCTCTAATGTTTCATTGTAAATTTGTAAATTATAATTTTTACTAGCATAATCGGAGCCATGTTTTGAAAGTTCTAATCCAGAGTAACTCTTGACATTAGGTTTGATTATATTTCCAAATACCCCATAGTAAGATCCAATCTCTAAAACAGATTTATTCTTATCAAAACAGCTTGATATTTTCCTAAAAAGGTTTGAAAAGTATTTTTTTTTATATGGAAGTTCATTTATATAAACGTGATCTACAACATCTTTGTATTTATCCTCAAAAACATTTGAAGATATACCAATTGCCAATTCAGAAAATTTTAATTCACATTTATTACAAACATAAATTTTTGGCATTGAATCAGAACCTTTAGGATGTGTGCAATCAAAATTTAGTTCATCAAGTGCATTGTTATTACCATAATCATACAATAACTCGATTTCACCTGTGCACTTATTATTCAAACAATTTTTTTTGATCATATATGCGTTATAACGATTAATGATTATATTACCAACCTGATTTTAGAATATAACTAATTTTTATTAGATATTTAAAATTTATTTTAATATAAATACTAAATTATAAATAATGTTTTTATTAGCAAAATATGATTAATCAATTAAAAAATTATAAGATTTTTATAGCTGGACATAACGGTATGGTTGGAACAGCACTAAAAAACTATTTAATTACAAATGATGTAAAAAAAATCATAACGGCAACAAGAAAACAGCTGGATCTACAAGTTGAAAATCAAGTTAATCAATTTATTAAAAAAAACAAACCTGATATTATAGTAAACTGTGCAGGTAAAGTTGGTGGTATACTTGCAAACTCAACATACCCAACAGAATTTTTATATGAAAATATATACATACAAGCCAATTTAATTAAGTCTGCGTACAACAATAAAATTAAACATTTTATAAATCTTGGAAGCTCTTGCATATATCCTAAAAATGCAAAACAACCGATTAAAGAAAAGTATCTGTTGTCTAGTGAGCTAGAAAAAACAAATGAAGCTTATGCCTTAGCTAAAATTGTAGGATTGAAGGCATGTCAATTTTACAACGAGCAGTATAACACTAATTATTTTACATTAATGCCGTGTAATTTATATGGTCCCAATGATAACTTTGATTCAAAAAAAAGTCACTTTATACCAGCATTGATTAAAAAATTTAACAATGCAAAAATGAATAAAAATAAAACAGTTGAAATATGGGGATCGGGAAAACCTAAGAGAGAGATAATGCATGTAGAAGATTTAGCATCTGCAATATTTTTTATTTTGAATAAAAAGATTTTAAAAGATAAGAGGTTCGACAAATTTTTGAGAAAAAATTGCTTAATTAATGTTGGATCAGGTCAAGAATTTACCATTAAGCAATTTGGAGAAATTATAGCTAAGTTAACTTTAGGAAAATTTAAATTAAAATTTAATAAAAAATATCCAGATGGAACAAAAAGAAAAATACTTGATAATACACTTTTAAAAAAATTGGGTTGGAAGCCTAAAATATCTATACACGATGGATTAAGTAATACTATAAACTGGTATGTGAAAAACTTAAGTAATAAAAAAATTAAATAATACAAAATTGATAAAAATTACAAATAAACTTGGTCAAACAAGAATATATCTCAAAAAGTATAAAAGAAAAATCTTCCCAAAAGAAAAATTTGAAACAAAAAAATTCTATTTAACGAAAAGAAAACCACTTTATTGTGGTGGGTTAAGATTTAGAGGTTTTTTTAAAGATAATATTAAAGATAAACCTTTAATTTCGATAATTATGCCAAACTTTAAATGCGCAGACTTAGAGAATGCAATTAAATCAATATTGAAACAGAATTATGAAAATTTAGAACTAATTGTAATTGATGGAAGCTCGGGAAAGGATACTGTAAAAATTTTAAAAACATATGATCAAGATATTGACATTTGGATAAGTGAAAAAGATAACGGTATGTGGGATGCATGGAATAAGGGGTTTCAATTGGCAAGCGGGGAGTACGTGGGAATAGTTGATTCGTCAAATATCTTATACCCCAATGCTATAAAAACTTTAATCAAGTATGCATATCTATTCCCAAAAAAAGATTTTATATGTGGCACAGTAAGAAAAGATAATAGAATTTATGCAGGATTTAGACCAAAAGATATTGTAAGACAATTTAACATAATCCCATCATCTGTAGTAGGTTTTTTTATTAAGTTGAAGTCTCTAAAAAAAGTGGGGTTATTAGATACAAGATATAAGATCCAAGCAGATTATGATCTTTTATATAAGATTATAATAAAAAATAATATGAGTGGAGTAAACACTAAAGGCAATGAAATTTTTGGCGACCTAGGCAATAGTGGTTTTTCTTCAAGACATAATTTTTTATCAAAATTAATTAATGAAATAATAATTAGATTTAGAAATGGTCAAAATATATTTTACTTAATTTATATAATCTTTGGCAAAAGTTTTATGAAAATTCTAAAACTCATAATAAAAAAAAAAAAATTATAAATGAAAAATCTTATTATATTTATACCCTCAATAGAAAATGCAGGTGTTGAAAAAAACTTATTTATTATATGTAATTTTTTGATTAAAAAAATTGATAAAATATATCTAATAACAGCAAATAATAATTTTAATAAAAAATTAGATAAAAATATTCATGTAGTATGTCCAAAAAATAAATTTTGGAATAACAAATCAAGATTATTAAAAACTATGTATTGTTTCTTTCTAATAATCAACAAATTTGAAAAAAAAAATTATTTACTGTTCTCTTTTCAAGCAAATTTTGTTGCAACAATAATTGCTAAAATTTATGAATATAAACTTGTACTAAGATTAAATACATCTCCAAATAAATATATCCATAACAGTTTTCAAAGAATTTTTTTTAAGATAATCTATAAATCAGCAGACCAAATAATAGTAAATAGCAAAAAATTTAAAAATCTTTTAAAAAAAAAATTGAATATTGATTCAATATTTATATATAATCCATTAATTTCTAAATATAAGATCAAAACACCCATTAAAAAAATTAAAAAAAATCTTAACATATTAAACATCGGAAGACTCACAGACCAAAAAGACCAACTAACTTTATTAAAAGCTTTAGACTTACTAAAAAAAAATAAGATAAAATTTACGGCAAAAATAATAGGAAGTGGCAATAAATATAAAAATTTAAAAGAATATATAGATAAAAATAATTTAAAAATGGAAGTCCAATTATTGGGGTACAAGCCTAATGGATATAAATTTATGACTAAAGCAGATGTATTCATCTTGTCATCTAAATATGAAGGTCTACCGAATGTCTTGATTGAAGCACAACAATCTAACACACCAATAATTTCCTCCAATTGTCCAACTGGACCGAGTGAAATATTAATGGAGGGTAAGTTGGGATCTTTATATCCGGTTGGTGATTATAAAAAGCTATATACAGAAATAAAAAGTTTTAATTTTAATAAAAAAAAACTAATAAAAAAAGCTAATTTAGCTATTAAGTATTTAAAGAGATTTGACAAAAAATTTAATTGTAATGAATATTATAAAATAATTAAAAAATATGCTTAAATTATTTCAATCTATGAAAAAGCAAAAAATAAGCATAATAACAGTTACTAAAAATTCTGAAAAGTATTTAGAAAGAAATATTTTAAGTATAAATAACCAAGCCTATAAAAATTATGAACATATCATAATAGATGGTGGGTCTACAGATAAGACACTTGATATCATACACAAGCATAGAAAAAAAATTAAATACTTTATAAGTGAAAAAGATAAAGGGCTGTATGATGCTATGAACAAGGGGATAAAAAAATCTACTGGTGACATAATTGGAATCTTAAATTCAGATGATATTTATTATAAAAATGCCTTAAAAACTGTTAACAAGTATTTTAGCAAATATTCAAAACTAGATTTTTTGTTTGGTAGCGTTTATAAATATAAATTATTACATGGTTATCATCCAAAAAAAATTAGATGGAGTTTTGGATTTTATTCAACCCATTCAGTTGGTTTTTTTATAAGAAAAAAATCACATAAAAAAGTAGGGTATTACAATATAAACTACAGATATTCTGCCGATTACGATCTCTTTTATAGACTGATTGTTAAAAAAAAAATGATTGGGATGGCAACAAATAAAAATGAAATTTTTGGGAAATTTAGAAGTGGCGGTCTGTCTTCAAGAATTAGATATATTGATTTTTTAAAAGAATGTAGTTTAATCAGATTAAATAATGGTCAAAATTTTTTTATAGTCTATCTTATATTTTTAGCCAGACTATTTAGAAATATAAAAAAAGTATTTGTATGAAAATTATCTTATGCATTTGCTTTAGTGCAAAAAATTCATTGTATCATAAAAAAATTTTAAGTAATTTAAATGAAATTAATACACCTCCTGGCTGCAAGCTATCATTTTATTTAATTACAAATGATAATTTTAAAATTTTAAAGAACTTAGTTTCAACTATTGTAAAAAATTTTAAACTTGAGATCAAGATTTTTAAAACAGCAAAAAAAGACATTCCCAGTACCAGAAATGTATTTTTAAAAGTAATAAAAAATAAAAAAATAGATTATATTGGTTTTTTTGATGATGATTGTAAAATTAAAAAAAATTGGGTTTTTGATATGGTTACATTTATCAAAAAAAATGACTGTCAGATAGTAGGTGGGCCTCAGTTACACGAAACCAGAATTCATAAATATAAATCTTTTTATCAATTTATGGAACCCAAATACACCCATAAACAAAAAGTTAATTGGATTGCGACGAATAATTGTTTTTTTAAAAAAGAAATCATTAATGAGACTAATTTGAAATTTGATGAAGAATTAAAAAATATAGGAGGTAGTGATCAACTATTTTTTACAAAATTAAAAAAAGCACAATATGAAATTATGTGGAATGAAAAAGCCAAAGTTATTGAATATTACCAAAAAAATAGAGAAAATTT
>Ga0115004_10001077_pt1 | contig 21972 bp, 19 predicted proteins | sample ArcticOcean_MG_C_10_FD_88737 | JGI IMG/M metagenome (GOLD analysis project Ga0115004, IMG submission 88737) | Marine microbial communities from western Arctic Ocean - ArcticOcean_MG_CB11_90 | ecosystem: Environmental > Aquatic > Marine > Oceanic | place: Arctic Ocean: Canada Basin | collected... | reverse complement strand
TGCATTTAAGCAATCCGCTCCAGTTTAATCTTTTGGGTATGTTCTCTCCAAAAGACATATATCTTTACCCAAATCTTTTCTTTCAACTCCAGTCGGCCCGCCTCCCTCAACGAATACACCAACTTTAATGCTTCTATAAATACCGAATACTTATTCTCTCCGATTTCTATGACCTCCGCTTCATAGGTCCGATCTATGCTTTCATGTAGTGCATGCATTAAGATGGATTTATTTTGTACTTTCCGTATAGCATACTGTTGTTCATTAATATAGTCTAGGCGGTTATACCAGTCATCATAAAACTGTTGCGCTGCGGGGGTCAAAGGTAGGAAATCTCTCTGTAATTGCATCTGGTTTAGTATATCGACTACTCGTCTAATGGGGGATGTTACGTGCATATACATATCTAATTCCAAATCCTCGTGCCTCAAGTTATATTCGGAATATTTGACATAATTGCTTTTATATGGTTGGGTAGTGGTTCTATATATGCCGAGTTGTTGGGCATGTAGTTGTTTTGCGGCGTAATAATTGGTATGTTTCATCATGGTTTCTACTATTTCATGGCTATCGTGGGTGGGATAGTGAGCTAGTATCTTTTTATAGGTTGGGTTTGTTAGCAACGCAGGTTCTTCATATACATAATTTTTGTGTACGGTTATTTTACAAGGCATAAACTGTACATCTACTATCTGGTTGTCCTTTATTGTAAAATCTGCTGCTAAGGCGTATCTCTCATGGCGTTCCAAGAGACTGGCTATGTTTTCACTAAACGATCTAGGAAGCATAGGTATATTTTTATCTGATAAATAGATGGTAGATACTTGGTCATTTTTTTGTTTCCATGCCTCTAAATAGTGAAATAAGAGAGATACATTCGCAATATAAGTAGAGATAATAGTAGTATTTCCCGCTTGTTTGATTCCAATGGCATCGTCAAGGTCCTTCGACCCAACCGGGTCAATCGTAATAATCTCTCTATTTGTTCTATCCTCGCAGATTGGACATGATAGAGGAGAGACTGCGAGAAGGCACCGCAGATCGCTACCTGGCCATTTAGGTAATGTAAACACTAATTGTTTACAATACATTAAAAATTTGGTATAATTGGCTATAGAGGATACCGAACCTATTGTTTCTATCAAGGTAGCTTCGGGATGTTTTGCATCCCATCCTTTATATTTAATAAGCACATAGGTATTTTCCGTGTGCTTATTAAATTGAGTGGTTCGTTTTTTTCCAACCAAAAAAATCGGATAATCCTTATTATTAGGACTACACTTATAATAAGTCTTTCCCCCTTTACTATATAATGACTTGTCCAATAATAATACAGCGGGAATTATTTCTCTCTTTATAGGTGAGTCCACTACACACATATCATCATCCAAAATATCCTTTGTAAATAAATGGGTTGCTACAGGCAGAATAGATAACTCCACCTTATTATTTCTTTCATCCCATATACTATATTCACTATAATCCCTCGCAATCGTAATAGTATACGTCATACTATTTATTCCCCATTAATGTTAATTATGTTTTTAGAATAATATTGTTGATAATATTTCGTTACTATTATTGGAGAGATGGACAACGCGTTCATCACCGTATAATATTTAAAAGAATATATCTTCGCAGTTGCATTTAATTGAACCGAATACCACCAATAATATGGAATACTTATAGCTTGATGTTTGGCAATCGTCATGGTAATTATGTTATCTTGAAGAGGTTTCTGCCAAATATCTACCTTTGACGTTACATTAAGATGTTTATAATTATATTCACCCGATAATAATTCATTATAGGCAGGAGATAATAATTTAATAGTGATGGGATCGCCTGTGTGAACATATAATATATGTCTGTAGGCTAAATTATGTTTTAACTGAGTACATACTTTATCTGAACCAAATAGTACATCATATTCATTTGAAATAGAATTCATCGGTTCAAATAGTGTATCATGCACCGATAAGGTACGTATTAAATCATCCCCTAAATTATTATATTCTGTATAATAATTCGGTTTTTTAAATAGAATTTTACTAGCAATTTCCGTCAATGGAATCTCCTCATAATTGCTAGCATCTATAATGTTTAATTCGCCTACCGACCGAGTCTCTTCCATATTTATATTATAATTAAACTGTATCGGTTGTTTAAAATATGCTACATCTTCCAACTTCTGCTTATTTATATCCGTAAACACATACACCTGCATTGTACTTGAGGTCGTAGTATGATATTTAATATGTATATATATCAGAATGACACATAACAATATTATAATACTTAATATTCCTTTCATATATATACCTATAGGTTGTGCATTTTAATATTTAACTTAATACCTTGTATTTTAATTTTTTCAATACAGCTGGAATGGGATCCTTCTTCGGTTTCTCTGGCTCCTCTGGCTCCTCTGGTACCTCTGGTTTCTTTGATTCCTCTGGCTCCTCTGGTACCTCTGGTTTCTTTGATTCCTCTGGCTCCTCTGGTACCTCTGGTTTCTTTGATTCCTCTGGCACACGGGGTTCCGTAAATAGTAATTTAATATTATCCGTTGCTGGAGGTACACATTCAGGCATAACCGGAGTATGAAACCTAAAATCGATAAATTGTTTACTTATACTACCCATTTCTTCCGACATTTTTTCTATATGAATCGTATTTTCATATATCTTATTTTCTAAAAACTTTTGCTGAACCAATTTATAATGCAATTCATCGATACGATTGTTTAAAAATACCATATTTGATTTCAGCTCCGTTATTTCTGTTTGCAGTTTATTTATATCGTTATCGGTATTTAGCATTTGGGGTTGATGGGGTTGATGGGGTTGTTGAGGTTGATGGGGTTGATGAGATTGACTATGACGTTGTGGCGGTGCTACGTGACTGGGTGGTTTTCGGGAGCCTCTATGCATTATTATAGATACATGACATTTTTCTATATTATTTACGCATAACCATTGTTAATTTGGGATGAAAAGTATAGTCCATTAGGTTAAAATCCTCTACTTTATAATCATTTATATTTGAACGTGAGGTATGAATTTCTATACTAGGAAACTCTTTAGGAATTCGCGTAAGTTGTGTTTTCAGTGTATCTATATGGTCATCATATATATGAGCATTTCCTACAAAATAGGAGAAGTCAGTCGCTTCTAAACCACAATGTTTCGCCACTAAATGAGTTAAAAAGGCATACGATGCAATATTAAAAGGTACACCCAACCCTACATCTCCACTCCTCTGATACAATGCACAATGTAATTTATTAGTATCCGTTACATTAAACTGCGCCAATACATGACATGGAGGCAGGGCCATTTCTTCTAATTGTAGAGGGTTCCATGATGACATCACTAATCTCCTAGAGTTCCTGGTCTCTGGACATTTTAAAATATCTATAATATTTTGTAATTGGTCGTATCCCTTATTAGTATAGTCAGCATCACACCCCATATAGGAAGCATTAAAATGTCTCCATTGAAAACCATAAATAGGTCCCATATCATCTTCTTTCCTATCCTTTAACCCTCTACTATCCAAAAAAACCCGTGAACCATTCGCATCCCATATATGTACCGATTGTTCTTTTAAATGCTCATTATTGGTATCGCCTTTAATAAACCATAATAATTCCTTTAGACATGTTTTATGTGCTACCCGCTTCGTCGTCAAAATAGGTATTTTACCATTCGCCAACGAAAAATGCATCGCCGCACCAAATACCGCTTTAGTCATCCCGTTTCTCCCATTATCTAATGAGCCATGCTCTATAATATCTGATATTAAATGTAAGTACTGATTCTCCTCATGATACTTGCCATTTCTCCATTTATTTTTTTCACACAAGGATTTTAGCATTAATATTATCTATATTGATTTATTTAATTTCTTTTATTAAATCATATGGACGGTATAGAAAATAGTTCGGTTAAAAAAGTAGGGTTTTTTAAGCATGTTTTCAATTTTGAGGAAGATGCTCAAGCGGAAATGCTTAATATTATGCAGTATGGAATATTAGCAGTTATACCAGTGGTTCTATTAAATAAAATGGTGCAAACCCTAATACCCAGCACAGATGAAGATAAAGGATCTTTTGAATTAACGGCTGAAATTATGTTTCAAGTCGTCATCATGTTTATCGGCATATTGATTATTCACAAAATAATCACTTATATTCCTACCTATAGCAAAACATCCTATTCCGAATTTAATGTAACTAGTATCATTTTAGCCTTTTTAGTAATCGTCCTTAGCCTTCAAACTAAATTAGGAGAAAAATCCAATCTATTGTATGAACGTATCAAAGATAGCATCGAAGGCAATCACAACTTAAAAGAACCAAAGAAAGCCGGTCCAGCGCAATTAACCCACTCTACTCCAGCACCTATTACCCAACAAGCATCTCAACAACACATCGCCAATAATTTACAACATATACTACCCTCCCAATTAAGCCAAGGAGTTCCTAACTCTCAACCTATGCCATCATACGCTCCGCAAGGACCAGTAAACCACCAACCACAAGCACCACAACAAGCACCACAGCCCCAGCAAGGACTAATGGCCGCCAATGAAGCATTAGGGGGCTCTTTTGGGAGCTTGTTTTAAATACTTATTTGAACCTGGTCTTTAATATTCCGTTTAATTTGTCGTTTATTATGAGTTACTTCTGTTTCATTCTCTCCACCTAAAATTAATTTTACGGTTCTCATATATTCGTCTATACCTTCTTCCGATTCACTCCAATCTGGGCACGTCGCTTCCCACAGTTTTATTTGATGGAACTGTTTCGCTGATACACTATTAATGGTGTCATCTAGTTGTTTATCTTTTTTATCACACCCCCATCCTTTTTCATCTTTAATATATAGTTGATGGTTTTTTTTATCTTGAATGGAATGTATCGGTCTCTCGGTTGGTTCTAGCCCATTTAAATTTTTCAAGAATATATTGGTAATTCCTTCAATATATCCATTCGCTTTTGTATACAGGAGATCCTCCAGAGACAAGGTAATTTTATTTATAAAATCTTTTAAATTCATTGCATTTTTACATTCATTATTCAAATACAAATGAATATTTAATTTATTTATAGTATTATTAGTAATCGTATTATTTACGATTGTATTTTTGATAATATTATGATTCGTCTCTAATTGTGCGATTTTATCACATAATTTACTATTCATTTCTGTTGTGGTTTTTAATAAGGTCATTATTGTCTCTTTATTACAGTTTTTTATATGTCTACTCCAGCTAGCCCTATGTTTATATATCGTTTCGCATTTATCACACTTGTATTTCTTTATACATTCACGGTATTTATGTGAAATAAACGCATGATCTGCGTCTCTTTCATGCTTACACTTATTATCTACATCTGCCGTCAAAAACCCGCAATGCATACATTCATAATAAACGTACTGATTTATATTTTCATCCAGGACCAAAACCTTACCACAATGTTTTTTTGTATGACAATGTTTTATATAATTGGTTCTTTTGGTTGATTTAAAAGGACAATATATGCAGACATGTTGCATTATATAATACTCTATTTTTATTTTTATATAAGGTTGTTATTTTATCTTATCCTATTATATATGAAATCTACCACTAAAAACATCAGATTCAACCGATTAACCCAAAAAATAAAAAAGGGATTGTATACCAAGTTGACCATACTGGTAAACGACTATCTCCCGGCAAGCGCCGGCGCTCACAACCATATGCAGTTGCACCGAAATTCAAGTTTTTTAATAACGAAGTGACTTATATAATTGTGGCTCATGGGCGGGCGGTCGAGGGGTATAATAAAGAAATATATAGTACGGATGTATTACCATTAGATGCGTTTTCCTTTGGCGCCTTGATAGAGGATAACTGTTTATTAATAGGGAGGGACGATGAATCTATGCAGCAAGCAGCTGCGAGAATGCTAAAAGATACATTATACCGTAAACATTTAATATTTAGTAGATGCAAGATATTAAATAAAAAAACGAACCAGTATTGGTTTCCTAATATGTATTTTAGCGGGGGTGGCTCCGATTTTTTATCGACCCTTTGTCGTATAGATGAAAGAAATAACGTGACCTATATCCCGTTAACATCTAGTACTGATTTGCAAACGATATTGATTGATATATTAATACGCGAACAACGAGTAACAGAGACAAGACTACCCGTTAGCAAAGCGGTTATTACGGCCAATCCAGATATAGAGGTAATTCATCGCACCATTCAAACTATAATGGAGGAGGTTAAAAATAACAATTTCTCCCGGGCCCACCTTCTCTTATCCTTAAATGCTCAGATTAGTGAAGCGCAAGAATCGGATGTGAGATCTACTGTTTATAGTGCCTTCCCTAAGCAGATAACCGTCAACACGACTCCAAAAATAAATATTATATTTAATACATGCATGGGTGGGTTTGAAAAGGTGATAGATACTAAAAAGAAATCCGCGGCATTTAATTGTTTTGGCAAACATTATGCTGCTGGGATATACAAGAGGAAATCTCATCGGAAAAACAAGAGGAAATCCAAGAGGAAATCCAAGAGGAAATAATACTTTCGATATATAAAATATTATAATATATTATATATTAATGGTCAACGTAAGAGAAACCGCGCCGTTTAGAAATTATGACCAAGCAACGACGGCCGTTCGTAATAATTATTTAATGGCGAGAAAAACCCAAACCCTCGCGTTTGTTTTACAACGGAAGCAATCCTTCTCTCTTTTAGAAACTAAAATGGATATCTGGGACATATTATATGATTTAAATAACTTAATCGATGTAAGTGACCCAGATTGCTCTTTTCCTAATCTATATCATGCCATTCAAACGGCCGAAATGATCCGAAAAGATGGTCACCCCGAATGGATGCAATTAATTGGATTACTACATGATATAGGTAAAATAATGTATAAAAGGGGAAAGGATGCCGAAGGTACAGGACAGTCGGAACAATGGGCAATGGTAGGCGACACCTTTATAGTCGGATGTAAACTCCCAGATACTATCATCTACCCCGAATTCAATAAATCCAACCCAGATATGACAAACGAATCCTATAATACGAAACTGGGAATATATAAACCTAACTGCGGGTTAGATAACGTACACTGTTCATGGGGCCACGATGAATATCTATACTCTATATTAACCTCGCCTAAAAACCCTAACCGACTACCCGAAGAAGCCCTTTATATTATCCGGTTTCATTCTTTATACGCCTATCATGACAAAGGCGCATATGCACACTTTCAATCCGACAAAGATAAACGACTATTATCAATCTTAAAAACCTTTAATACCTATGATTTATATTCCAAGCATGATGAGATTATTGACGTGGAAACCGTCAAAGAATACTATTCCACTTTAATCAATTCCTTTTTTTCTAATGAATTTTTATATATTTAATACCTCCGCCTGCGCCTAGAGCGTCTTTTATTACGACGTTTTTTTGTATGTCTACACCTTTTAGATCCTATCGTTTTTTGTAAGTGTTTAATTTGCCGGTTCGTTTTAGTCTTATAATCATCCAATTGTTTGCTGATATTATAAGTATAGCTTGCTAATTTAATATGCGGATGATGGTTGGGATTATTAAGTGTTTTCAGTCGCTTGAGTAAATGTCTAAATGTTTTAGTATTTCGTGAGAATTTCATTATATATACACAACAGAGAATAGTATAAAACGACCAATTATTATAATTCGCAGGAATCCTAGATATATATCGCAATCGTGTTATGGTCTTCTGAATGTACTCCATCCCTTATATTTTGTTATACATATTCGGGCTACATTTTTGTAGCATGCTCTAAACGCCTTTTTCCGTACGCCTATATTATCTTACTATTATCATCACATATAATACCGCTGAAACGGTGAAATACACTTTTGCTACTTTTTTTGTAGCATGGTCTAAACCGAAAAATTTAATTATTTTTTTCCCCAAACGATAAGCATCACGTTTTAACGCTGTTTTTTTTCCGAAAAACCGAAGAGCTACTTTTTTGTAGCATTGACATATTCCAGAATCTCTCCCAAATGGGTGGGTATTTTCCCGTCTTTTTGCCTTACCATAATTTTGCCCGATAAATTTTTGGGTTTTTGTGGGTTTTACAGCTTAACAGTCTAAATGGCACTTTTTTCAAAAAATAAAAAGCCATGAGCTTCAAAACGTAAAAATTAAAAAAATAAACAGTTTCATGAAATATTAAAATGTTTCATGAAATAGGGCAATAAATAGGAACCATTAGACAAATACCCAGAGATTCCGTATAGGATATGAAAGGAATAGTGCAACTACTATAGCGACAAAGATCCGTGCAATAGTATTATAGTATTTTCGGAGAGAAGGAGGTAGAGATGTTTTATAGGTGGTTTTATTATCTAACATAACAGATACCCCTAATTGGATGCTACCTATTATAAGAATTTCAGATAGAAGATACTTTATTACCGTTTTACTCACTTTTAAGTGGGGTGTCATAAAGACATTGTACTGAAGTAAAAAATTCAAACAGAACCCTGCTAGTACTCCAATAAGGTTGGAGGTTTTATTATTCATACGTTTATCTAAAGTATAAGAGACGATCAGGTTAAAACTCTGAGAGATTAAACTGCCTAACATAGACAACCCTAATTTCTGCCACATATCGTATTATAATATCCAGATATTATAATGCGTTAATACACCCGGTTATTATATAACCGATATTAATTTAATAATATCCCTATAAATAACGCATATGGGGACCTCCTTGTGCAAACCGAAATACAATAGAAATGATTTACTAGCTCTTTCACGTGACTCTACCACCTATGGCATAACTCTAATTACCTATACACAGTTTATTAATAGCGCGATTTATATTAAAAAAACGCAAACGGAAGACAATGCTATAATGGAAGAAGATTATATTCGTGCATGGAATGAATGGAAAGACACCCAGCCTAGCCTACAAGATCTACCAGATATTACTACAAATATTATTAGTAACATCATACCATCTCCCATAGTACGCCATACATATAAAATACCGAAAAAACATGTCCTCTGGCAGAGACGCGCCTTGAAAAACTTCTATGAAATACAAGACTGGGCAGTGGAGATCGAAACGATGCGTGGAACCGACCAATTTACCCTGATGCAAAATATTGATAATTTCATTCATTACATTTTAGATCACTATACCTATTCTGATATAGTACAGCACATTAAAGAAGTATATACCCCTACACTCTGGGATATATCACAAGAAACAAATTCCAAATGGAGAGATGTTATTATTTATATTAATAATTCATCCCACAAAGATACGGATTCACTTATTATTACCCAAAATATTTGTTATGATAAATTACATACTATATGGGCTGAATGTGATGCTAAAATTATAATATAATATACCATATATAATGACCTTATTCGATCCTACCAATATGACCATGACTAAAGATAATATTTTAAAGTATAACATACCCGGACCTATTGACAAGGTCTCTCTCTCTCAATTTGTAAATGGCTTTAAAAGCATGCCTGCCCTAAAACCCAAAATTGTATTTGAAATACATACTATAACTGACTCGTTTGTAATGAAAGTGACTCTTTTAAAGGACAATATATTAGATTATTTAACCACCGATACCGTATCCCGACCAGACGAATTGCAACTATTATTAGATATAAATGATGCCAGCACACGTAGCCCCAATATTGTAAAATGGAAACATTACCCAATAGTGTACGACGATAAAATAGAACGTGGCGGTCGGCCGGGCAGATATAAAATAGAACCCAAATTATTATTATTTTATGAAAAAGGAGACATCACATTAGATAACGCAATCCATGAAAACCCTTCCCATTTTACAAAACACGCGGCCATATTATGTGTAACCGATATACTCAACGGTATTATAGCCTTACAAGAAAAACAAATAATACATATGGATCTAAAAATAGATAATATTATTTATAAAGATAAAACATATCAAATTATTGATCTAGACGAGGCCGTGAAATATAATAACCTTTCTAATAAGGTTATTCAAAATAATTATAAGGATAGAATTCTTACTATCCGTGCATTTAAACAATTATATAACTCTACCATCCAACCCGATAGATTAACGGTTGAAAATAGCGCCTATGTGTATGACCTATATTTGTTTTTAACAACCTTATTTATACACATAAATAAGTATCCCACCGTACCGAAACCTACTAAAACGCTTATTAAATGGTATATCGATACATTAGAACGCCTAATCAACTACAAATCCCTTACCCCTAATACCCTCAAACGCTTTGATAACACTATATTTAAAAGATATTCCCCTACCAAACTACCCAGCTTAAAAAGAACCAAAAGTCTCCCTACCAAACTACCCAGCTTAAAAAGAACCAAAAGTCTTCCCACCAAAACACGCCGACATTCCCTCACCAAAACACGCCGACATTCCCTCACCAAAACACGCCGACGATCCCCCACCAAAACACGCCGACGTTCTCTCTAAATATTTCGATATTTATGTAATAGATAGTATTATAATACTACCACAATAGGTCGGATACCCATATATACATCTGCATATTTTGTTATACATAATCGGGCTACATTTTTGTAGCATGCTCTAAACGGGTTTTTGGACTATCCATTATACTATTACCATTTAGCTCACCGTTTCACACCCCTAAAAGGCGAAATACACTTTTGCTACTTTTTTTAGAGCATGCTCTAAATGACTTTTTTATTATTTTTTTATGTTCAAACCATAATCGTCTCTTTTGAACCTCGTTTTTTGGGCGAAAAAACGGAGAGCTACTTTTTTGTAGCATTGGGGTTTTAGCAGAATTGCCCCAAATACCTCCCCGAAATGGCCCTAAAAGTCCTTACCATAAATTCACCCGATGAAATTTCTGATAATTTCAGGTTTTACAGCATACCAGTCTAAAAGCATTTTTTTTTAAAAAATAAAAGCCATGTCTCTCAAAAACAGAAATATGCAGGATTAGAAAAATATTTTGGAACAATGAAATAAAAATAAAAAATAGTATATTTGCGGACATGAAATAATTTAATATCTGATATATATATATATATGTCTTTTGGTCCTCCAATGCCCCAGATACCAGTGGATTTGCGATATGGCACCGAAGAAGAGCAACTGGACGCAGTACAGCAAAGAGCACATCTAGCCGCACTGCAAGCAGCACAGCTTGCAAACTCTCCTACGGGGGTAGACGAATTTGTAGCCGTTAAATCATATTCACCACCACATGCAGTCCGTCCCACAGGAATGTCATCCCTAGATTTAGCCAACCAAAACGAGGAATTAGAAGAGCTTCGCAGAGAGCTCTCGTCGCTAGAAGCCCGTTTCGGCCGTGGATTGCGTTTAGGAAAAAAGAAGCGAACCAAACGCAAGCGAACCAAACGCAAGCGAACCAAACGCAAGCGAACCAAACGCAAGCGAACCAACACCCGGCGCAAACGCCACTAATCTAATCTAAAATGCTTTTTATTATTCGAAATAATACATATCATTTGATCTGGATCAAAATACTTTAATATGTATTGCTTTACTTGTTTCCCGGTGGTAGAGAGAAGTAATTTTAAAACTTGGGGAGGAGTCCTAATCGTGGTATGTAAGAGATAGTTATAAATATATTGGTTTCCAAAAAACCTACCCAGACTATTCGCAGTATATAAGGTACTATTATACTTATTTTGATACATTTTTTTTACAGCCGTAATATTGTTAGCAATATGTTTCCCATAATAATAAATCACCTCATGATAGGCCTCAATCACTTTGTGTACATTTTCATTTATAGTGTTTATAAATAAATGAATATACGACCCACAAACATCCGTTTCTAGATGTAAAGTTAGCCCATAAACCAATCGCTTTTCGGTCCGCAATCGTTGAAATAACAGAAGATGTAGTACTTTAATAGCAAAGCTCAATGTAAAAATACCAGGATCATTATATGTAATAGCCACGGGATAATTGATAACAATTTGACTGCTAGTTAGTTTAGGATTATGCAAAAAACTAAAATGTGGTTGATGAGTAAAACACTCCGTATTTAAGGACGTGTTAACCCCACCTTCCAGTTTAGTTGGAAGCAACGCCTTTAGTTTAGCAACTAATATCTGCTTACTAAAATTACCACTAATCACAAATATCGTATTTTTATGATTATAGGTTTTCTTATAATAACTTAATAGCTTTGCTTTATTAAAATGCTTTAGATTGGATAATTGTTGTTTCGCATAAGACATATTCTGTAGTCCATATATTTTATATAATAACCGATTGCGAGCTAATAGTATTGGATATTTGGAATCGTCTTTATATATATGTAATTCATTTTTAACCGCGGCCTTTTCTCTCGTTATTAATGCTTCATTAAACTGCGGTTCCGTAGTGATACTGACGATATAGTTAATCATCACTTCCCAATCCGTAAACATACCATTTACATAATAATGTAAAATATTATTAGAGGTAGATGCATTAGAACTCAAACCATACTGCTGTAAATAATCATCACATCTATATGATGTACACTCTTTATATGCATTAGCTAATACATGCTCCAAAAGGTGATTTATACCCAAATCAGCGGCCTTCTCTCTAATAAATCCAGAAAAGATATAAGAGTTAACGGATAGCATTTTAGAGTTATCTTTAATAAGGATTATTTTATAGTTATTGATGTATACTTCGGTAGGTTTCCACGCTTTAGCGGTTTTATTCAATATAAGTTTTTTTGTCATATAATAGTATGACAGAAAATATACCCAAGATTATAGTTATCGTGCCGTATAGAGATAGAGAGGAACATAGGAATATGTTTATTGAACGGATGCCCGCCATATTAAATCATCTCTCTTATAAAATATTTTTTATCCATCAATATGATAATCGATTATTTAATCGAGGCGCTATAAAGAACATAGGGTTCCTAGCCGTAAAAGAGAGATATCCTTACCATTATAAGGATATCACTTTAGTATTTAATGATGTGGATACGATGCCGAGAACCAAATATCAGTTTTCGTATAACACCAACGCTAATTCGGTGAATCATTTTTATGGATATCGCCAAACGTTGGGGGGTATTTTTGCGATAAAAGGACGAGACTTTGAGAGACTTAACGGGTTTCCAAATATATGGACATGGGGTCTGGAGGACAATAGTTTTAAGATGCGTTGCGATAAACACCACCTTCCTATTAATAGGACAGAATTTATTAGTTATAAGGAGTCCCATAAAATACTCGCATTAGACCACGGAGCTATGCGTATTATCTCTCCAAATATAGAATCTAAACTATACCAGAATCCATCAAGAGATGGTATAACTACCCTCTATGATATTAAATACCAAACGATTGATATCGCCCCAAATATAGAGGAAGTATTAGTAAAGCATTTTAAAACTCCAGAATCGTTTTCATCACCAATGGTTAAATACGCAGCCCTTCATAGTGCATACAATTTTGAAACATTAAACAAAAAAATAAAAGTAGGAAATAATAAAGTCACCATACTTTCTGGAAAACGATCCCATAGAAAATTATTATTTCCTTAATATATGAAAGAAACCATCGTAAAAATGGAAAAAGGACCACGTTTTAAAAAATACACGGCGTATGTAAAAAACAAAAAAACCCATAAAACAAGAAAAATACACTTTGGAGATAACCGATATGAGCAGTATAAAGACCGCACCAAATTAAAGTTATACGCCTCTAAAAATCATAATACACGCAAACGGATGCGAAATTACTACTCTAGGCATTCAGGTGTTAAAAATAGAGGTGCAGCCATCAAAAAAGAAATCCGCAAAAGCAAAGGCTTATATAACCCCAAAATACTAAGCCATACATACTTATGGTAATCAAAGAAGCCCTGCTCTACCTGAAAAATTGAAATTTAATATAGAATACTTATATTTATACATTATGCCGAAATTCCCCGATCCAACCGCCCTAGAAACCTCCATGGTTCTCGCTAACAAACCGGAGGAAATAAAATCAATACTCGAGCAATATGGAGTAGCGGTCATAGCGTTAACGGATCTCAGAGTAGTGGATAAAATTCTCGCCTTGCACAAAACACAATTTTATCGTACCGCAAATGCACTATTTACCGACGAACATCAAGTATTGGAACCCACCCTAGAAGAAAAACTACGACCTGAAATGCTTAAGCAACGCAAAGCACCGGATGCTGCGAGCGGATTTATTCATCAATACGGAACACCAATTCATACCTTAATCCAAGGCAGTCCGCTACTACGCAATAGTATGAATTCCCTGTATGACACAGAAAGAGCAATTTATGCCCCAAATCGTCTTCGTCATACCCGAAAATTCAAGTTCAATTGTCATTCACTTCATATCGAAGGCCTAGACTTATTTGAAGCAGATGAAGAAAAAGAAACGGCTACATTAGTGCCCGGAGAAGTAGCAACGATTGTAGGCTTAGCCGGTCAGCGCCGATTTGTATTCTGGGATATGAGAGATGCTGATATCTGGCCTTTATACCAATTATGTATCAAAAAGAAAACGACTTGGGGCGTAGGCTGTCCGCTGCCACCCGATTGGATGCACGAAAACTATCCTGATCGCAGACGAATGATAACCGTTGACTGCAACGAGCACCCAATGCTCATTATGTGGCAGGAAAGTACTCCTCACGAAATAGCAGATTCCCCATCCCTATCCGCATATATCAGTCCTATCAATAAATATGAAACAGCTAAGATTGATAAAATCCTATCCTTCCAGCCGCGCGAATATTTGGGTCTGACGAAACACGAAAGCAACCTTCTCGGACTTTGCTACGAAATGCCCGGGTTTCAATGGCCTTCGGGCAAACGATGTTATGTATTCTGCCACACAAGAGCATATAGTCATTATATTCCAAAAATAAAACCGGAATATAATGTAGATGGATTTAAAATGAAAATCATTCCCGGCACCATTAATCAGCACGACCCCAAGTATCAACAAAAATTAAAAAGTAGAAACATCCAACTACCCGAAATTGCATTCCAAGAAAATATGCCAAAATTTGTCACCGACATCACCCTCTGGCCCGATGAGATTCTGAGAGATTACGGCTTTATCCAATAATAACCAATAATAAATATTTAAGATAATAAATACTTATTATATATGGATAACGATAAACTATTCGCCTCTATAGAGGACGAACGACACGAAGACATCATTAATATCTCTCGTTCCCAAATCGCCAAAGAAAAGAACGACATTCTTCAAAATATGCAATTTAAAGGCACCGAAGTAAAATCCCACCTTAAAAAACTAAAACAATACCGATACGTGGACGAAATCAACCAAATAAAACACGGCAATTATATCCGTTGGTTCAATATCACCGATCCGGAGAATATCAAGTTGGCACAAGGCGCTTTTTTTATGGAGTTTAAGATAATGGACGAAGGCTGCCATTTGTTATGCAAAACAGTATATCAAAAAATAATACAGATAAGACTAGATGACTGTATTATTTTTCAGAAATTATCGGTCCAGGAGCAGGTTATATTGAGTGCTGTGGAGTATTTGAATTCTATAAATTCCGGGGTAGATATAGACGAACTTGAGAATGAATAATAAATGAGTTAGAGCCAGGAACATTATCGAGGTTGCACGGCGGCTGATGGCTGATCATCGGGTTGTATAGGTCCAGACTGCTGCTGTCACATAAAAAGCCACTTTTTCTACAGAGGTAGGTCTATTCCAGGTTGTCTTTTACAATAGCACATAAACACCTGATCATGTCCGATTTCTGGTGACGATGTAGGTGCCGATGTATTATTCTATTCCAATATCAACATTATGCAAATGTCATAGAGGGATATTTTAATGTATTGAAATCACGATTACAAATGAAAAAGGGATTAACATATAATGAATTAAGTAATAATGTAAAAGATGTATTAGATAAAATACCAATACATATTTATAAAAATTCAATAAAAGGAGCATATGATAGAAATGAAAACTATGTAAAACGACCATCAACAAGTAAAAACCTAAAAAATATCTTGACTAAAATCTAATAAAAAATATCTGGATTATGTCGGCGTTTGAATGGTAATTTACACGCATTTCTTGACACCGTCGCCGTCGTCATTGCAACTCATCGCATATCTCCCCAGGGTGATTCATTCCAGCCGCATTCGGAGTTGTTATCGCAAGGTTGTAAGTGCGCTTTACAGCATTTTTTGTCTGCGGAAGGGACAACCTCTTCGGCAGTGTGTGCGCAGCTCATATCATATTTACTTCATTGTACTTCACCGTCAGGACATCGAGTTCGTACATTTCACTCCGTCTGGATGCGCGGGGCAGATGCCGGTGTTGGGGTCAAGGTTCCAGCAGAGGTTGGTTGATGGGTCAATACAATACGGCTAGGTGGTGTTTGTGCCAAGCGGAGAGGGGTCAAGTGCGCCGACCCCGGGGAATGGGTTGGAGTTGTTGATTCACATAGGACCGTAGTCCGAGGAGTTGGTGCAGTGGGGAGCCGTCGCGCTGTAGATATATCCCCAGTCGCAAGCACACCCAGTGCCGTCCGTCCAAGCTGCCTTCGGGTCCGAAGTCGTGCCCCCACAGAACGCGTTGTGATCTAAGCGGTCGCATTTGGTCTCGCTGCCGGGTTTGTTACAGTCCTTTGGCGATGAAGGAACCGGTGTAGGCCCGGAGGCCGGGGAAGGAGCCGGTGTAGGCCCGGAGGCCGGGGAAGGAGCCGGTGTAGGCCCGGGAGCCGGTGGAGGCCCGGGAGGACCGGGAGCCGGTGAAGGGGGGAAGGTGGGCGAGTTCGTACACGCCACCCCCTGGGGAACAATGCACTGCCACTTGCCATACACCTGCTGGTAGTTCCAGCAGGTGTTCCCGGTTGCCACATAGCAATAGGGCTTGATGGAAGAACCTTGACCCCCCATAGCACACACCACTCCTGGAGACGCGTGATCACCGTTGATGCACCTCACCTTGTTAGGATCAGGTGTAGGTTTAGGTGTCGGTGGCGCGGGTGTTGGGGGCGAGGGTGCTGGCGTAGGTGGTGGCTGTTTAGTTAATAATTTCAGTATATTAAGTCCATCGACAGCTGGAAAGAGTTGACCCCCTTCTTCTTGCGCGGGCCAACCTAATATTCCTGCAAACCCCGACGAGTCTGCATTTCCAGTCCACGCATTATTTAGGGTAGAGTCCGTGCCTTCAATTAAGTTACGTAAATTTTGCCAAAACAGTCCCGAAGGATCTTGAAATGATTGTGTCCAATTAGATGTATTTTTTGTTCCTATACAGTCGCTTTCCCATCCAGAGTCAATACCTACACCACCACTAACCCCAGTTATTATATTATTATATCTATTAGCAGTGTAGCTAAAATCAACAACTATACTAGGGTCAAATGTATACATATATGCTGCGGCTGATTCAAATGTAAGTATAATTTTTCTCGCGGGCCACCCCCCCCTGTCGACATCTGTCCCAGCGATTTTTTTTATCACATCTGAAGGAGATACTCCAGCAGAGCTTTTCCACTTAAATTTATTGCCACTACATTGAGCCCAATGTGGTTGTTCATTACCGACCACAAGATTGTCGCTACAATCGCCTAATATTATAGTATCATCCGTCTCCGTCTTAAATGGATCCCATTTTTTATATGCTAAATTATTATTATACATTTGAGGTATTAAATAATCAAATGGCTCATTACTTATCCCATGATTCCTTACCATTGTCATTAATTTATTATATCCAGTTGAGCTGTTTGTGCCACAACTATCTGTAGGCGCTGGCAAATAATTAAACATTACGTAAGATTTTTCTGTTTTCCAATTCGGATACACATATAGATTTTCCTCTGATAAGGCATCGCCTGTTTCTGGTGAGCAAGAAAAGCTGAAGGGTCCAGCTCCAAATCGCGCACGTATCTTTTGTTTTAAAAGGTCGCCCCACATATTCAGCCACCTTCTAGCTACATAAACTTGAAAAGACCCCATACCGCTTGATCCAATCTCCATCTGGCTCCAAGTACCATATTCTAGGTTCCTAATAAACGGATCCGTATATTCACCTGATTGCCACCATGGAGGACCAGAACCAGTAGATTCTGTATCAAAACATAAACCATTATACGATATATCTGCCGTTAAGATATCGCTGATCCAATTAATCTGGGACCCCTGGGTGCCGAGCTCTACATAGCTCTGCATGGTATAAATATCCGTGGGGGACGGTGGAAAAACCCAATGTTTAGAGTTCTTTACAAACTGCTGATTACTAGTATGAAGCAGGGTTACAGCAGACGAATCCCAACTAGAACTAAAGCCTGGCAGCTTCTTCCACTCTTCACTATTAAATTGCACGAGTGAGGAGTCATTGCCGTGCGAATACCAAATCCCTCCTATATCAAGAGCCATTCTACTAAAGGCTTGATCTCCAAATGAAATAGTCTTCGTGCCTTCTCCTCCTATTGTATACCATCGATTGGTGTATTTGCCTATTTTTTCAAGAACATTGGAATCCTTGCCAAACACTGTAGGAATTAGAGCCCTTCCTGCACCAAAATTACTACTAGCCTGGTCGCTTCCAAAATTACCCAAACACAATGTATTACAACCCAATGTATTGTCCCATGTACCTTCTTGAGTCGTATTACTCCATCCACCTAAAATCTTCCCCGAGTGCAAAGGGAGTCCGACTGTGGGTATATTTCTAGTTATCCAGGGTTTCTGAATTCGATTATCTTTTCCCCATACAGATGACTTACATCTCCAATCCCAATCGTCACAACTTCCGGATGTCGTAGAGTCATTTCCTGATATGATATCGTGCATTACATTGTTTGAAATGTCTACCCATGTGTTGACTGAATCAATCCATTGTTCGTCATTGTCGCCGGGTAATTTAGTAGTAAATAACCCATCTTGTAAAATTTGATAAGTTGCAAATAAATGAAGTGAGCTAGTATTCATTTTAGTAATATTAGCGTCGCTATTTCTATTAGTGTCTAGCCAAAAATACACGCCTTCTGAACAATGTGTCAATTTATATTTAATTTGATCATAAGTTAATATATTACCGTCAGTTCTAGTTCCCACGTTAATTCTTGCCCATGCAAGAGTATCAACCCACCACATAAAATTCACATACCATGCGGCTCGGCCAACGGTATTCTTATTTCCGCTATCTAAATCATGACCAAACCACTTTTTAACTCGGGTGGTAACGGACTTAGACCAGGGGGTATCGTTAGAATTCTTTGTGTAATCATAATAATTTGTATTATCCTGATAATTACTAATCAATTTATCAGCCAGTCCAGGTGGGTCATTATCCTTGTTTCTTACAAATTTCATATTATGTTTCTTTAAATATTTTGTAACGGCTACACCGTTTTGTATGTATATCTTCACAGCCGCAAATATCGAAGTCATAGTTTTGTATTTTTTGTACCCATCATAGATATGATCCAAGTGAGCAAAATATTTATCGAGAGTTGTACTAGTGGTATTCTGGCTGAGGTCGAGACCATGCGTATTTCTGGAAATATCAATCCATTCGGAACTTATTACATTTAACCACGCTTGGACATTAAAACTAACCGGTTGATCTTTAGTTCCCCCCAGCTTAGCAGCAGCACTTACATACCAATTAGTTCCATTTCCATATCCCATTATATTAACTGCGTCAAAACAATGTACTCCATTCGATATTAAATTATAAATTGATGTAATGGAAGTTGGATCTCCTAATAAAGTTAGTTTCTGGGTTAGTGTCGAGTTATTTGGGTTACTATAGCGTCGGCCATCTATTAGTAGGTTGTTTTTCACCGCATTAAAAAATACAAATTGGTACCAATACATAGGATTGTTCCCGCCATCAATTCCCCCACCAGCGTTCTCGTTTGTCCAAAAACCTCCGTTTTCTAAATCGTAATCACACGTATCACACCCGGGTGTAACGTCGGTTCCATAAATTAAATTTTTATAATGTCTAGCTACTGTATTAATCACAGTATAAACATCCTTTTTACTATCCGTAGCGAGATAATTCGTTAAGGTAGGACTATATAAAAAATTATCTGTGTCGCCATCTGCGAGTTCACCCCCTAATGATAACCCTAATATACCGCTCGGATCATGGTTATTAAACCCTTTTTTGAGACTACAAAAACCATTACAATAAATATTATATGCCTTATTATAGTTGGTCATATTACTATAACCGCTGTCGGGCTTGTCAGCAGCAGCAGCACCACTTAGAAATACTGGATAGATAGTATCTTTGGTGTAGGAAGCTAACGGATCACCAAGGGTAGAGACTAATTTGTCGAAAAAGTTGTTTGATGTTGTAAAATCACCTTGTTCGGTTCTACTCTCTTCATATATATAGTGAGCATAAACACATAACATAAGAATTTTTGTTTGTGAAAACGCGAGATTATAATTATGGGCACCATTTTTAGCTAAAAATTTAGTCATAGTATCCCATCCTTGTAAGTAGCTATTTGCACACATGTCCAAAGGACTATACTTACCTAAATCTAACCATATACCTAATCTAATATGTTTCTTCATAGGCCAACACCCTATACTGGTTGTATCACAGTTTGTACTTATGTCAATTGTTTGCTTCTTGGCAAGCAACAGTTGCTTTTCGATAGCAACTGTAGTATTCTTGCTGGCTTTGCTGTTGATAAAATTATTTGTCTTTGTATATATTGAAGATAAATCTTTGTATAAATCTTTGTATAACTTAGTATAATCTGGCTCTGGATAGTTGTGTTTACTTCCTAAATTATTATCAAATAGCAGGTTCATCGAAGTATCTGAATTCTGCATATAACCGGTTAATATCTCCATACTTGGGGCGAATTTATAATAAGCCCTCATTTGCTGATATGGTGTCAGCTTAGAGGTGAATGTCGTCTCTTTGCTAACCTTTATAGCATATTGAAATAAATAATAGTTATATGACAAATCTAACTCCATAATACTTTTTTCATTTTCAACATACGTACCATAAGCAGGTAAAGTAAATGAATTAGAATAAGTGGTGAATACATTATCTAAGTATGATATATCATTTATAAACGGCTCATCTATCGGGGTGGGAATGGGAATTTGTTCATGATTAAAACTAAAGATATATTTTGTAAGATATGATATATCTGTGTATTTCTGAGGAGGATTAGAATATTTCAATGAGCCCATAACGCGAAGACCTAGTTCTTTACTTAGCACCGGTTGGGCTGAACCTATTGTTCCTCCAGTTCGCAATGTATTCATATTATTAGTATATGTTACAATTGCCGGCTTTAATGCCTTGTTATATAAATCCGTCAGCACTACCCCATATTTAAATTTTAATAACGGAATTAATTGCTGATTAAATAATATCATAATATCTGCTAAGGTAGCTGAAAAATTCTGGGATGTATAATCATGGACAAACTGATGAATATACATATTCATATTAAAAGGAGTGGCATCAAATGGGTTAGTCTTTAGAACCCCTTTCATTTTCGTCAAGTTGGTTATATCGTCTTGAATACTCATTACATCTGTAGAGGTGGCAAGGTCCGTATATAGTTTTGATATACTTAGTAAGTTTGAATATATTTTTAAGGGGTTAACTGATACATCATTAAGTCCTGCTCCAGCACCATCCGCGATTTTATCAAGTATTGCGGATTTAAGGCTAGCGCTACCGGTTGTCATAGTTACCTTACACACTGATCTATATAATGATTGATATAAGCCACTTAAATCTATATGTGAATTCAGAGGAGGAGATACTAAATTTTGGGGAAGCTGCGATGGGGTGTTCAACGTGTCAGGAATATGTTGAGTATATTTCTGCCACACATTTATGTTGG
>Ga0115004_10001076_pt1 | contig 21976 bp, 26 predicted proteins | sample ArcticOcean_MG_C_10_FD_88737 | JGI IMG/M metagenome (GOLD analysis project Ga0115004, IMG submission 88737) | Marine microbial communities from western Arctic Ocean - ArcticOcean_MG_CB11_90 | ecosystem: Environmental > Aquatic > Marine > Oceanic | place: Arctic Ocean: Canada Basin | collected... | reverse complement strand
TCTACAACTTTTAACATGTCTTTCATTAAGAATGGATCATGAAGTAAATCAAGATTTGGTCTGAAAAATTGCTTAGCTTTTTCTAATGAATTTATTTTTCTTTGAAGTAATAAGGAGCATATATATTCAGGAATTTTTAGAATCTCATTGAGACTTTTAATATCATTTTTAGAAGGTTGTTCTTTCTCAATCCAATTTTTCATTAATGTTCTATTGCTTTTTATCTATACATATTACAAACTCACCTTTTATCTTCTTATCTGAAAAATATTTTATTGCCTCTGAAATGCTTCCACGGAAAGTCTCCTCATATATTTTTGATAATTCTCTACTCAAACTAATCTGCCTATCCTCTCCAAAATATTCTATGAAATCTATTAGTGTTTTTACAACCCTATATGGAGATTCATATATAATTGTAGTTCTGGTATTTTGAGAAATCTCTAAAAGCTTAGTTTTTCTTCCTTTTTTACGAGGTAAAAAGCCTTCAAATATGAAGCTTTCACTTGACAAACCACTTAGAACTAATGCAGGGATTAGGGCGGTTGGTCCAGGCAAACATGTGATAATTATATCTTTTTTAATAGCTTCACGAACTAATAAAAAACCGGGATCTGAAATACATGGAGTTCCCGCATCAGTTATTAGGGAAATTTTCTTTCCTGAAGTCATTAACTTAATATAATCATTGACTTTTTTATGTTCATTGTTTAAATGATAGCTATTAACTTTTGTTTGAACTTTATATTCACTAAGGAGTTTTTTTGCATGTCTTGTATCCTCTGCTAATATTAAATCTGAATTTTTAAGAGTTTCAATTGCTCTTAACGTTATGTCTCGCATGTTCCCAATGGGTGTTGGTACTATAAAAAGTTGAGGATCATTTATCATCATCCGATTCTGGTATTTCAGTGACTAAATCTTTAATAGAGTCTATTACTGGTGTTATTTCACTCTCATTATATGGAAGATCAGATAATTTTTCTGAATTTAAATTTAATTTTTTAAGAGTTTCTTTTAGTTTTTCTGAATATAATTCCCACTCAGAATCTTTTTTTCTTTTAGAAAGGAACTTAGAGATTACTGCTAACTCATATATATATTTTGCATTCTCATAAATATTCTCATTATCTGACGAATTATGAATTTGAAGAGCAATTTCTTTTATTTTATTTTCAATTTTCTTAAACATTATTGTTTATTATTATAATGAGTTACTTTTTGATAAATTTGCTTTAATTGTAAATCAAATTACAAAATGTTTTTAGAAAACCCTGCATATAATAATGAACAATTCGGTTGGATTGAAGTAATATGTGGGTCAATGTTTTCTGGTAAAACTGAAGAGCTTATTAGGAGGATTAAAAGAGCCAAAATAGCAAATCAAAAATTTAAAGTTTTTAAGCCAACTATAGATTCTAGAAGCAAAAATTATATTGAGTCACATGATGAAAGCAAACTGGAATCAATTGAAGTTAAACATTCATCTGAAATTTTAGATAATGTTAAAAATTGTCAAGTAGTGGCAATTGATGAAGCTCAGTTTTTTGATGATGGAATAGTTAATGTTTGTAATCAGCTTGCAAATAATGGTATAAGAGTAATTATTGCTGGGTTAGACATGGATTATCTGGGTAATCCCTTTGGACCCATTCCTAATTTAATGGCAGTAGCAGAGTATGTTACCAAGGTTCATGCAGTTTGTAAAAAATCAGGAAATATTGCTAATTATAGTTTTAGAAAAAATAAAAAAAAAGATATAGTTGTTATTGGTGAAAAAGATAAATATGAGCCTTTAAGTCGTTCTATATATTATAAAAAAATGAAAAAAGATAAAAAAAAATGAAAATAGCTGTTGTAGGAGTAACTGGTGTTGTTGGAACTGTTTTACTTAAACTATTAGAAGAAAGAAAATTTCCTGTAAGTGAAATTATTCCTGTTGCCTCAGAGAAATCTGTTGGAAATAAAATTATGTTTAACGGACAAGGTTACAAAATCGTTTCTCTAAATGATGCTGTTAATATGAAGCCAGATATTGCATTATTTTCTGCTGGTGGCTCAATTTCTTTGGAGTGGGCTCCAAAGTTTGCAGAAAGAGGCACAAGAGTTATTGATAATTCTTCTGCATGGAGAATGGACTCAACAAAAAAACTAATTGTAAGCGAAGTCAATTCTAAAGCTTTAACAAAAGAGGACTTTATAATTGCAAACCCAAATTGTTCTACAATGCAAATGCTTGTTGTTTTAGCTCCTCTTCACGAAAAATATAAAATTAAAAGACTTGTAATCTCAACTTATCAATCTGTTTCTGGAACAGGTAAAAATGCTATAGATCAACTTGAGGGTGAAAGAAATGGGGTGGATTCTTCAAAAGTATATCCATATTCAATAGATCAAAACTTATTGCCTCATTGTGATGTTTTTGAAAAGGATGGTTATACTAAAGAAGAAAACAAACTAATAAATGAGACTCGAAAAATTTTGAACGATTACAGTATCCAAATAACTTCTACAGCTGTTAGGGTGCCTATCGAAACATGTCATGGTGAATCTGTAAATATAGAATTTGAAAAAGAATTTCAAATCAACCATGTTTTTAAGATTTTAAGAGATGCCCCTGGATTAATTGTTGAAGATGATCCTGATAATAATAAATACCCTATGCCTATTAATTCAGCAAACAAGGATGAGGTTTTTGTTGGCAGAATAAGAAGAGATTTTAGTATTAAAAGTGGATTAAACCTTTGGATTGTAGCTGATAATCTTAGAAAAGGTGCTGCCACAAACACTATTCAAATAGCAGAAAAATTAATTGAACTGAAGATAATTTAAATCTACATTTCAAATGACTCCATAAATTTTGTAGTATAATTACCTGATAAAAAGTCTGGGTTTTTTAGTAATTTTTGATGAAAAGGAATTGTTGTTTTTACACCTTCTATCACAAACTCATCTAGAGCTCTTTTCATTTTATTTATTGCCTCTTCTCTAGTTTGTGCAGTTGTGATTAATTTAGCTATCATTGAATCATAGTAAGGCGGTATTAAATAGCCACTATAAACATGAGTGTCAATTCGTACTCCATGACCTCCAGGAAAATGAAGGGTTAAAATCTTACCAGGATTTGGCATAAAATCATTAGTTGGGTCTTCAGCATTGATTCTGCATTCTATAGAACATAGTTTAGGAAAATAATTTTTACCTGAAATTGGTTTACCTGAGGCAACTAGTATTTGTTCACGGATTAAATCATAATCAATTACTTGCTCAGTAATTGGATGTTCAACTTGTATTCTGGTATTCATCTCCATAAAGTAAAAATTCTTGTATTTATCAACAAGAAATTCAATAGTTCCCGCTCCTTCATATTTGATAGATTCTGCAGCCTTTACAGCGGCATCTCCCATTGCTTTTCTCAAAGGCTTAGTCATAAACGGTGATGGTGTCTCTTCAATTAGTTTTTGATGACGTCTTTGTATAGAACAATCTCTCTCTGAGAGATGACAAGCTTTACCATAAGAATCTCCAATAATTTGAATTTCAATATGTCTTGGATCTTCTATAAATTTTTCTAGATACATGTCATCATTATCAAAAGCTAGTTTTGATTCTTGCCTAGCTACTTCCCAAGCGCTGACTAAATCTTTGGGGTTTTTAGCTATTCTCATTCCTTTTCCTCCTCCTCCAGCAGTTGCTTTAAGCATTACGGGATATCCAATTTCAAGTGCTATATTTTGAGCATCTTCTAAGGTTGGGACAAGTCCTTCAGATCCAGGAATAGTTGGGACACCCGCTTTTTTCATCGTTTCTTTAGCAGATGATTTATCTCCCATTTTATCTATCATTTCAGGTGAAGCACCAATAAACTTTATCTTATGTTCATCACAAATTTTTGAAAACTTACTGTTTTCAGATAAAAATCCATATCCTGGATGAATTGCATCTGCATTTGTAATCTCTGCAGCTGAAATTATATTAGCCGGTTTTAAATATGAATCTGAACTTGCAGGAGGGCCAATACAAACAGCTTCATCTGCAAAACGGACATGGAGGCTCTCTTCGTCTGCCTTTGAATATACAGCTACAGTTTTAATGCCCATTTCCTTACATGTCCTAATGACACGCATAGCTATCTCTCCTCTATTAGCGATTAATATTTTATTAAACATTTTTATGATGGGTCAATAATAAAAAGTGGTTGATCAAATTCAACAGGGCTTTGATCTTCAACAAGAATTTTAACAATTTTTCCTGACATCTCAGATTCTATTTCATTAAATAATTTCATTGCTTCAATTACACATAGAACATCTCCTTCAGTAATAATTTGTCCAACTTCTGTAAAGTTTGGTTTATCTGGAGAAGATTTTCTGTAAAAAGTTCCAATTATTGGTGCTTTTACTATTATGTGATTTTCGTTTTCTGCTTTTGTAGACTTTGTTTTAGAAGCATTTTCTTCTAAAGAATCTAGATGAACATTTGAAATAGCAGAAGGTAAAACAGGAATTTTAGTAGCATCATCAACTACTATTTGCTGAGTAATATTTTTCTTTGTTTTGATTGTAATTTTAAAATCTTCTCTTTCAATTTTAACTTCTTCAACACCAGATTTATAGACAAATTTTATTAGGTTTTGTATTTCTTTAATATCCATTTTAAATAGTTTAATTATATGCCCATGTTAAATATGCTGCACCCCATGTTAAACCAGCTCCAAATGCTGCAAGTATTAATTTATCTCCCTGCTTAAACTCTTTTTCATAATCATACATTAGTAGAGGTATAGTAGCGGCAGTAGTATTTCCATATTTTTCAATATTCATTAAAACTTTATTTTTATCTAAATTAATCTTTTCTGCGGTAGCATCAATAATTCTTTTATTGGCTTGGTGAGGTAGAAGATATTTAATTTCGTCTGGTTTTAGATTATTTCTAATGATAATTTGTTCAGTAGCATTCGCCATTCCCGATACAGCTGACTTAAATATAGTCTTTCCTTCTTGAGTTATATAATGCCATTTATTCTCAAGTGATTCTTGTGAGGTCGGGTACATTGAGCCTCCCGATTTAACTTTTAACCATTCTGCTCCAATTCCATCTGATCTTAAATACTCATCTTCCCACCCAAAATCATTTATGCTAGGTTCAACCAAAACAGCTCCAGCTCCATCACCAAATAGTATACTGGTTGATCTGTCTGTATAATCAACAATAGAAGACATCATATCAGCACCAATAAGAAGAACTTTTTTGTATCTACCTGATTCTATGTAGCTAGTTGCTGTTGACATCCCATATAAAAATCCTGAACATGCTGCGTTTATATCGAAAGCATATGCATTAAGCGCATTTATCGCTGAGGCTACAGTTGGAGCTGTAGATGCCACATGGTAGTCTGGAGTTATTGTGGCAAGAATTACTAGGTCTATAGTTTTTGGATCTACACCATTTCTATTCAATAAATCTTTTGCAGCATTTACAGCTAAATAGGAAGTGGCTTTACCTTTTTCTTTAAGAATTCTTCTTTTTTTAATTCCAGTTCTAGCGGTTATCCACTCATCATTTGTGTCAACCATTTGTTCTAAATCTTTATTGGAAATAAAGTCTTGTGGAATATAGCCTCCTACAGCAGTAATAGCGGCTTTTATTTTGTTTGTTTTGTTAGATATCATACTAACATCAATAATGTCATTAGACAGTTAAATTGATAATTTAAGATACTAGATTTTTTCTGATTCCAAAGAATCAACTAAAACTTTTCCTCTATAATAAAGTTTACCTTCATGCCAATGGGCTCTGTGATATAAGTGTGACTCACCGGTAGCTTTGCATGTTGATATTTGCTGTTTTTCAGCTTTAATATGCGTTCTACGTTTATCTCTTCTAGTTTTAGATATTTTACGTTTAGGATGTGCCATTTATAATAAGTCTTTTAATTTGTCCCACCTAGGGTCAGTTTTTTCTTTAAAATTTTTTTTGGGTTTAAGTTCTTCTAATTTTTCTGCTATTTCTGATTTTAATGAACCGTTTTCAATTCCTGGATGAACTTTTTTTTGTGGAACAGCCAATATGATGCTCTCGTATATCATACGTGATACATCTAGACTGTGAGACCCTGCAGGTAAGAAAACAACTTTGTCGTCTGATGATACAACATTGTTTTTGAATTTTACAACTACTGAGTAGTCTGTTTCAAATTGTAAAGTAAAACTTTCCATAGAAACATCACACTGAACATCTATTTCACCACTAAATAGAAATTTTAAATTTAATAGTGTTGATTTTTTTTCAAGTTCAAGATTTGCTAATAATTTAGCATCAAGAAAATCATAATAGTCAAAATTTTTAAAGAACTTATTACCAAGCTCATAGTTAAAGCAGTGTAATCCATCTCTCAACCCCGAAAATTTAATCAAATATGGCGAAAGCGATTTCATCACTTAACTATTGAGCGGCAAATTTATAAAAATTTATCTATTTAATGTCAATCTATCCTATTTCTTGACTTATATATATCCAATCCTACTTTTAAAGCCTGTATGAATGAGGATGTACTTGCTATTCCTTGACCTGCAATATCAAATCCTGTTCCATGGTCTGGAGATGTTCGAATAATGGGTAATCCTGAACTATAATTAACTCCTTTACCAAAACTAATTGTTTTAAATGGTATTAAACCTTGATCATGATATGCTGCAACAATACCATCATATTGCTTATGGTTTTCATTACAAAAAAAGGTGTCTGCAGAAAACGGACCAAATATTAAATTATTATCCTTATTAAGGTCTTTTATCGCAGGTATTAATATATTTTGATCATCACTTCCAATTACACCATTATCACCAACATGGGGATTAATAGCAAGAATTGCAATCTTAGGATCTTTAATTAAAAAATCTTTGGTTAAAGTGTCTGTTAAAGATTTAATTTTTTGAATTACTTTCTTTGTGGTTATTTCGCTGATAACATCTTTAAGAGGAATATGTTCTGTTAATAGTCCTAATTTTAAGTTGCCTGATACCATCAGCATCATTGGGTCTACATTGAATGAGTTTTTTAAATAATCGGTATGGCCCGAAAATTTAAATGAGCTAGAGTAAGACAAGCTTTTATTAATTGGAGCTGTAATCAAAATATCAATTTTTTTCGATTTTGCATCCTCAACTGCTTCCTTAAAAGAAATAATACCATTAGCTGAAATTTCTTTATCATTTTTACCAAATTCAAATTTAGAACTAGAAAAAACTTCTTTAATATTAATGTGATCTGAAACTATTTTATCTAAAGAGTCAATTTTTTTTAAAGGCAACGTTTTAATTTTGAAAAAATCTTGTTGCTTGACAATTAAATCTAAGGAGGAGTAAATTATAAAATTACATTCCTCATATAGGTGGCTTTCAGAAAGCACTTTAAGAATGATTTCAATTCCTATGCCATTAGGGTCTCCTATTGAAATTCCTATATTTATTTTTTTTGAGTTTAACACTAGTTAATTTAATTAGTAATTTTACTGCTCAAAAATAAAGATAATAATGTTTACTGGTATAATAGAATGCATTTCAACTGTTGATAAAGTTCAAAAAGATAAAGGAAATCTTAATATTTCACTAAAATCTCCAATCACAAGAGAGCTTAAGATCGATCAAAGTCTTTGTCATAACGGAGTTTGTCTTACGGTGGTAAACATTGATGATGATATATACACTGTAACTGTTGTTGCTGAAAGTCTTAGTAGGACAAATCTTGGAAAAGTAAAACCTGGAGATATTGTGAATCTTGAAAGATCAATGTCTGTTAATTCAAGATTTGATGGTCATATAGTTCAAGGTCACGTTGATGAAGTTGCCATTTGCACAGAGGCAATTGAAACTGATGGAAGTTGGAAATATGTCTTTGAACATTCTCAAAAAAACATAACTGTTGAAAAAGGATCAATAACCATTAATGGTGTTAGCTTGACTGTAGTTGAATCCACTTCTGATTCTTTTTCAGTTGCAATTATTCCATATACTTACGAGAATACAAATTTTAAAAATATTACTTCAGGAAGTATTGTTAACCTTGAGTTTGACATTTTAGGAAAATATATTGCAAAAATGATTTCAAAAAATAAATAAAAAATGAATAAAATACCTCAAGTAAATTTGAACGACTATCTAACAGGGAATCCTGAAAGCAAAACAAAATTTATTAATGATCTTGGAAAGGGATTTAGCGAGATTGGATTTATTGCTTTAAAGGGTCATCTTTTAAATGATACTGTTAAAGACTCTCTTTATTATGAAGTTAAAAATTTCTTTAATCTCTCAAATGAAATTAAATCAAAGTATATTATAAGTGGGCTTGCAAGTCAAAGGGGGTTTACTCCATTTGGAAAAGAACATGCAAAAGGGAGAAATGTAGGAGACTTAAAAGAATTTTGGCATTTTGGACAATATGTAAAAAATGAACCTGAGTTAGAAAATAAATATCCAAAGAATGTAATTGTTAATGAACTTGAAGAGTTTAATTCGGTCGGGCAAAAAACATACGAACTTATGGAAGAAACTGGGAGACATGTCTTAGGAGCTATAGCTTGTTACCTAAATTTAGATGAAACATATTTTGATAAACATGTTTTTAACGGAAACTCCATTCTTAGAGCAATTCACTATCCTCCTATAACACAAGAACCTGACAAAGCAGAAAGAGCAGCAGCGCATGGTGATATTAATTTAATTACCCTTCTTATGGGAGCTCAGGGGAAAGGACTCCAGGTTTTAAGCAATAATGGAGAGTGGATTGATGCTATTGCAGAGGATGATGAAATCATTGTAAATATTGGGGATATGCTTTCAAGGCACACCAACAATAAGCTGAAATCAACTATCCACAGAGTGGTAAACCCCTCTAAAGATCTTTGGAACAGTTCTAGATATTCAATACCTTTTTTCTTGCATCCTCGCCTTGAAATGCCGCTTAATTGTTTAGAGTCATGTATTGATAGTGATAGTCCTAAAAATTTTGATGATATAACAGCTGGAGACTTCCTCTACCAAAGGTTAGTTGATTTAGGGCTGGTCAAGGATTAATCTGATAATATTGAATATATTGATCGGGCCAATCTTGAAAGAAATGGTATAGCTGTTTGGTCATACTCATAAACATTGTCATTAATAGTTTGATTCTTGTTTGTGTAGATGGTTGCTGTTAAGAAAAATTCGACATCATCTTGATAATTTTTTATATATGCGTTATCTGTAGATGTTCCATATGCCTGACCTATTTTATTATATACTCTAATGTTTCTGTTTTTAACAATTGTGTCTTCTCCGTGAACAAAAAACTTATTATATGAATCAAAGTATTTTTTATCATTTCTAAATTTTTCTCCAAGATCTTCATAAGTAAACCTGCTCATCCAATACCTTAAAAAATCATAATCCTCCACATTTAGATTAAAGGTGGAGTTTGCATCAAACTTTGTGGGAAATATTATTCTTTTTAAAATATTGTGCATGTCAAGTATTGAAAATCTGTTTTTTTGAGAAAAATCAATAGATCCTCTAGAAACAATCCCATCTTGAAATTTGTTTTTTCCTTTCTCTAGTCCGAAAATATTTCGATTAGCAGTAATTATACTTTGGCTCTGATTTGAAGATATTAATTCGTTATTAACTGTTTTTATTTGCCAATCAATATCAACATATGGGTCAGGATTGAATTTATGATTTAAATATGTGTTTTTGAAGCCTGCTTCAGTCATTTTAGAATTGAAATTGTTATATCCAATAAAATCAATCAGTATGTTGGAGGCTGAATTATCACTAACTAAAAACACATCTGCAATTAGATTTTGAAAAGAGGTTATGCTATCTGTTTTAATTTCCTTATTCCCGTTTTGTCCTGATGAGATTGAGATTTTTGATTTTAGTGAAATATCAATACCTGTTGACCTAAGCTCATTGATCTTGTCAAGAGTTAAAACTACTATTGGGAGTTTTGTTGTGCTTGCTGGGTAAAAATATTTTTCTTCATCTACTTGAAATTTAAAGTCTCTAAACACAGGCTCACCTTGATTGTCTCTAGAAACCTCTGTGTAGGCAATTTGCAGCTCATACTCTTCTTTATTTTTAAGAATTTCATTCAAAAAGTCATCGTTTTTCAATGAGACCTTTATAGGGTTCTCTCTCACAAAACACCCATTTAATAAAAAGAGTGATAAAATTATGACAAGGCGTTGACTCATAGTGTCAAAAATAAAAAAACCCCTCAAAAGAGGGGTTTAAAAGTAAAGAAGATTTATTATTCTTTTGGTCGAACCTGTATTGCAAGCCAAAGTGGAACACTTTGCTGGTGGGTTCTAAGATTAAGAATGCTTTGAAGTCCTTTTGGAAGCTTGCTAGTAGCCTCTCTAGTAGACATCATTGTTTTCCAATTTTCGTAAAAATCTATAGTCATATAATCATAATAGACATCTTCACCTGCAGCATCTAATCTCTTTAATAATCCCCAGCCTAGTCTTGAACCTAGGTCACCTGAATTAAGACTGTTTTCTGCTTTTTCGTATTCATATGCGTTTGCATAACCTACTTTCATTAAATTCATAACTGCTACTTGAGGAGCTACTGGAGTTTCTCCATCATTTCCAGCAAAGTTTAAGCCTTTGTTAACGAGCGTTTGATCCCATACAATAGTTCTAGATTTGATGTTTTTTTCAGAAAAAATTTCAACGTCCATTTCGGTATAGTCTGGTCTCATTTTTAGAACACCTGCATTAGCGTTTAAGCTATCAGGATCTTTTGCTATTGTGACAATAAGCATGTTCCAGTCTGAAGAATCAGTAGAGCCTGGTCTCCACCATACATCCCAACCTGTAATGGTTCCTTCATCAGCTCTCATTTGAGCTAATTCTTTCCATTTTTCGTTTAGAATAGCTCCATAATCTTCTCCTGGAGTTGTTTTAACAAAAGTCATGTTAACATAGTCTCCGTTTCCTTGAGCAGTAAGCGAACCAACAGCAAGAAAGGCGATTAGTAAAATTAATTTTCTCATTTCTGTTTGTTTTTAGTTATCGATTTAGATTAATAAAAACAAATCTAAAAAATTTGTTTGATTTCTAATTATTATACACAAAAAAACCCCTCAATTGAGGGGTTTTTTATAATTAATAAAACTTCATTAGTCAGAGGATGCTCTAACAAATTTACCATCTACTATGTGACCTTGATGGATGTAAATTTGATCTTCATGGTCTCCTTCAACTAAACTCCAAAACTTTTGTCTAGCTTCTGTAGATCCAGTAGTTGCATTTTCTAGACCTGTCGCAAATTCATGCATACTTTTATATCCATTAGCTACCATTACGTCTGAGCCTGAGCCCGTAAGATGATAACTGTGGTTACCAAACAAAGCAACTCCTGATTCAACTGCCGGAACTGTAACCCAGTCATGATACGCTTGTCCCATATCACCTTGGTTTCCAGATGTATTGTATTTACCTATAACAAGTATAAAGTTTCCTGAAAAATCAGAATCTTCATTGAATATATGATCGTTTTGCCAGTCAATCCTTCTCATTTCATCAGTATGACCATTCCAAAATGATTGATATTCACTAACCATTGCTCCCATTTCTTTTCTTTCATCTTCACTTGCTGCTTCCCATTTTTCACCAACGTGAACCCAAGCGTCATCATTAATAGCATCGTTAGCATTCATATAATTATCTTGAATAACAACAGATGGTCCAGATCCATAATAATGACTTGTCACCCATTGTCCTTGAAGAGTTCTTTTATCTCCTTGTTGCATGTTAGTTACTTGCTCATGTAATTCCATAAATCTTCCTATTTTCTGAATTGGTATATCTAAATAAGATAAGTTCATTACAGTTTCAGCTTGAGCTGTTACAGTAAGTGAAATAAATAAGGCTAAAATTGTTTTTAAAATTTTCATATTATTTTGTTTTTATTTTTGAATTCCTAAATTACAATAAAAATAACTGCTTTAACATGAAAAGAAGATCCCTCCTAAAATCATTGACTGCCGCTTCACTTGGTGCTCCATTAATCGGTTGCTCCAATTTAAATTCTACTGAAAAAAGTAGTATTACAAATATTAAACACAACCCAATTGGAGTTTCTACGTACTCTTTTTGGCAATTTAATGGTCGCGAAACACCTATTGAATACTGTATTGATAAAGCATCTGAATTTGGATTTGATGGAATAGAGCTTCTGTTAATCCAAATGGAGTCAGAAGAAAACAGCTACTTACAAAAACTTAAAAAAAGAGCCTTTGATTCTGGATTAGACATAATGGGTCTCTCAACTCATCAGAGTTTTGTTAGTCCTGATCCTGCTAAGCGAAAAGAAAATATTGAATTAACAAAACATCAAATTGAAGTTGCATATTCACTTGGAATTCCAACTATTAGAATAAATACTGGAAGGTGGGGAACAACAAAGCCACAAGGTGATAAATCAGAGTTTGATGTGTTAATGGATAATAAAGGTATAGAAACTGTAATTGACGGATACACTGAAGATGAAGGTTTTAAGTGGGTTATAGACTCTATAGAGCAATGCATTCCTACGGCTGAGAAATGTGGGGTTGTTCTTGGTCTTGAGAATCATTGGGGACTTGGATTGACCTCTGAAGGTGTAATGAGAATAGTGAATGCTATTGATTCCCCTTGGTTAAGTGTAACTCTAGATACAGGAAACTTTTTTGATAATCGTGAAAAGCAACTTTCAGAACTCGCCCCTCATACATGTCTTATTCAAGCCAAAACATATTTTGGAGGTGCAAAATGGCCTGCTTTTGATCAGATTAATATTGATTACACCTCCATTGGAGAGCTAATGCGGGAAAATAATTACAAGGGATATATATCTCTTGAATTTGAAGGTAATGAAGATGCTAATTTAGCTGTCCCAAAAAGCCTTGATCTTTTAAGAAAGTCTTTTTACTATAATCTTAGTTAAATTGTTTTTATAACTTTAAAGAAAACCTCCTTTAATGGAAGACAACCCAATACCAATATATATAATTGAATTCATGTCCGATGAATGGAAAACATGGGCTTTGTTTTCGCTAATATTTATATCAATTCCATTAATTCTTGGAAGATTTTTAGATAGAAGGCGTAAAATTCAGGTCACGTATGCCATTGGTGGTATTATGATTATTGATTTTATTGCTGAACATTTATTTCCTTTAATGAATGGTACTTGGGATCTTCTATATAATATTCCTCTTCATCTCTGTGGTATTTCTTCAATTATATGTTGTATTCTTCCTTTTGTTAAGAAGAAGGAGCGCTTGTTCCAGTTTGTATATTATACAGGAATCATTGGAGGTATAATGGCAATTTTAACTCCTCAACTTAATTATTTTGATGGAACTTTGAGATACTATCTTAACTTTTTTGTGTCACATAGTTTGATAATTGCTCTGCCAATATTTATGTTTCTCCACCTAGGAATGAAGCTACCTAAGTTTTCCTGGTTTAAGATTTGGATACATTTAAATATTCTTATGGCTATAATCATGCCTCTAAACTTTTTGCTTGGATCAAATTATATGTATGTAAATGCACCCCCTGAAGTTAGTAATCCTTTAATTATCGGTGATTGGCCATACTATCTGTTAATTTGGGAACCACTTGTAATCATTATAGCATACTTAATTTATGTTATAAGTAAAAGAAAAATTATCCTTTGACTTTGTTAAAAACATTATTGTTACTTACTTTTTTACTGGGCGACGTTTCTCATGATAACTGCTCAACGTTTTATCTTATAAGACATGCTGAAAAGGTTAGAGTTGATAAGTCTGAGAACAATCCAGCTTTAAATGAGAAAGGTATATTAAGAGCTCAAAATTGGAAAAATTATTTTTTAGACAAAGAGATATCCAAGATTTATTCAACTGACTATAAAAGAACAATAAGAACAGCTCAACCTTTAGCAATAAATAACAATATTGAAACTATTATTTATTCTACATCAGATTTTAAATTTGATGATTTTATAAAATCAAATATTGGAGAAAACACTTTAGTTGTTGGCCACAGCAATACTATTCCTGATTTTGTAAACGAGTTAATTAACGAGGAGTATTATACTCAAATAGACGACTTGAATAACTCTAATTTATATGTTGTTTCAATATGTGATTCTAAAATCACCCATAAATTAATTAAAGTAAACTAAATGAATTCTCCTATTAAAGTTTTTAGTAATTGGGTTATTAATGGTAAAGATGAGGGAATGGAAAAAGGACATTCTCAGTCTGTAAAAAACATGCTTGATTATTCAATAAAAGAACTCAAAGAATATAGTTTTATTGATGCTGGATGTGGGAATGGTTGGGTTGTTAGAAAAGTAGGTTGTGATCCTAAATGCAAAAAAGCAATAGGTGTTGATGGGTCTTTAAATATGATTGAGAAGGCAAAAAAGCTTGATGGGGATGGCCAGTACTATTGTACAGATCTAATGAACTGGAGTCCAGATAATAAGGTTGATCTTGTTCATTCAATGGAAGTATTCTATTATTTTGAAAATCCTGATATGCTAATCAAGCATATCCATGATAACTGGATAGTGAAAGGTGGAAGATTGATAATGGGTATTGATTATTATAAAGAAAATAAGCCTTCTCATTCATGGCAAGAAGACTGTGGTATAAATATCATGAAGATGTTTCCAAGAGAAAATTGGATTACATTTTTTAAAAAAGCAGGATTTAATAAAACAGAATCATGGTTTTATGGAGGAGATGGTGAATGGAACGGAACATTAATTGTTTCAGGAATCAAGTGATGACTCTACTTGGTTTTTAAAGTCCCTAATTTGAATTTCAAAGTTATCATTTAAAGACTTATTTGTTATTCCATCTTTATCTGAAAAATCATCACTAAAATTTGGAAATGAAAATACAGGTATAATGAGGTTACTCTGTCTTGAAAAACGCTCCTCAGCAATCTGTAAAACAGTCTTAGCACCATTTGATCCATTTGATGCTGCTAATAATAATAAAGGTTTGTTACACCAAACTACTTTTTCTACTACAGATATCCAGTCAAAAATATTTTTAAAGGCTGCGGTGTAGGCACCATTATGTTCCGCCAGAGATATTACTATCCCATCACATTCACTAATTAGTTTTTTGAATTTTAAGGCTTTTTCTGGAATACCCCCTGTTTTCTCCCTGTCCTCGCTGTAAATAGGCATTTCAAAATCATTAAGATCAATAATGATTGACTCATCTGGAGCAATCTTATTCACTGTATAAGTGGCAAGTTTATTGTTAATTGAATTTTTTGAGTTTGATGCCCCAAAAGCTAAAATTTTGCTCATTATTTATTTAGGTGAGATCCATCACAATACCCATCTGGATTTGATGTATTTCCACACCCACATTTTGGCCTATTTGAATTCATATTATAAAGTTTTAAGATTAATTTCTAATTCTATATCATCATAAATCATTTTGTCACCAAGCTTTTCAAAAAATGTTCCCGATCTAAACTGCATATCATACATAGATCTATCAAAAACTAGATCTGCTTTCCAACCATCCATCGAATTTATTATTTCAAATTGGATAGGATGAGTATAACTTTTAATTGTTAGCTCTCCTGAAACTAACCACTTACCATCTGAAATTATTTCAGAATCCAAAATAGATATTTTAGCTGTTGGATATGATTCAACAGAAAAAAAATCATCTGACTTTAAATGAGTTTCAAGTCTATTTTTTGCAAAATCCGTGGGTAAATCGTCATTCTTAATAGTCGACATGTCTACAATGAATTCCCCAGTAGAAATCAACCCACCTGATAATTCAAACTGACCAGAAGCAAAATTAATAGTCCCATAGTGGTAGCTAGTAGAAACTTCTCTACCTGTCCAGGTAATATAACTAGTTTCGTTTTCAATATTATAGACTCCATCTGAAGCGTTTAACGTCGATACCTCTACAGCTTCTTGTTTGCTATTGTTTTGATTACAAGAGACTAGAATTGTAAACATTAATAAAGTGAATATTTTTTTCATCGAATAAATTTTTGTAAAACTAGGAAAATCAACATACGAGGTTAATGATTACCTTAGTTTTAATGATTATTTAACATCTTTTTGTATTACAATTAAAAGTAATTTATACATTTAAAATAAATAATATAGATAAATGTAAAGCTAACTATACTTTATAAAAGTAAAGTTTGTTTTACAATTATATAAAACAGTCTATAAAGTAAAGTTTGTTTTACAAAATATTTTTATATATTTGTAAAGTTAGTTTTACATATGCTGGTAAATAGAGTGAAAGATTTTAGAAAAGGGGGTGGGCTAACCCAAGAAGAGCTTGCTAACAGAGCAGGCGTAAGCAGGCAAACCATCATTTCAATTGAAAAAAACAAGTTTATTCCAGGTCTAGATGTTGCTTTAAAAATATCTAAATCTCTGAATACTCCTATTTATAAGCTTTTTTATTTTGTTTAAATGGAAGCAATAGATGCAGTTATAACATGGGTTGATGGGTCGGACCCAGACTACCAAATGAGGTATGATAAATACCTCAGCGGAAGAAGTGATATTAAAAAACAATACCTACAATCAAATGAAATTACTTTTTGCATTGGTTCAATTTTAAAATACGCACCCTTTGTGAGAAAAATATTTATTGTTACAGACGGTCAATCTCCTAATCTGGAAGAGATAAAAAAATTTGCTCCTTTAGACAAAGTAAACATTGTTGATCATAAAGAAATATTTAATGGCGCTGAAGGTTTTCTGCCAACATTTAATATCCGCTCAATTGATGCTGTTCTATATAAAATAAATGACCTTTCAGAGAAATTCATATATTTTAATGACGACATGTTTTTGATAAAAAAAAGCAGTCCTGAAGAATGGTTTGTTGAGAATAAAGCTGTATTAAGAGGTAATTGGTCGCAAACATATAACACGCGGCCATTAAAAAAAATATCAAACATGATCAAAAGTGCTATTAAAATTAGGCCAAGCTATAATGCAGCTCAGTCTAAGGCAGCAAATATTGCCGGATTTGAAAGAAAGTATTTTAGATCATATCATTCTGGCAGGCCTCAGTTAAAGTCTGTTATTAAAAGTTTCTATGAAAAGAACCCAAATGTGCTTAAAAAACAACTGAAATATAAGTTTAGGGATGCCAAACAGTACATGCCCTATAGTCTTTGTTGGCACCTTTTAATTAAGGAAGACAAGTATGTAGCCGCTTCAAAAAGCAGACTTGTAGAGATTGAGAAAATTAGAAACTATAGCCCTAAAAAACTTAAAGGAGTCTTAAGCGAACTGGATAACAACAAAGAGGTAAAGCTTTTAAACATTCAGGACTTAAACTATGCCTCAGAAGAGACGAGTATGGTTTTCAAGAGTTGGTTTTACAATAAACTAACCAATTGAAATTATAAGTTTTTTATCACCTCAACCACCCTGTCAATTTCTAGCTTAGTATTATATAGTGAAACTCCAAGCCTCGTAACACCTCCTGCTTGCTCCAAACCAAGTTTCTGAATTGCTTTAAGAGCATAAAAATGTCCATCCCAAGCGCATATATTTTCGCTTGCTAATTTTTTACAAACGTCTTGAGGAGAGAAATCACTATGAACAAAAGATACAGTTGGAGTCCTTTTTATAGTTGAAAAATCTTGGCCTATAATTGTAATTTTGTCCTCTTTTTGCAGTGAGTCATAAAGGTGTTTTGCAAGTTCAAATTCATGAATACTTATTTGATTATATGCGCTTTCTAGCTTTTCTCTTAAAGAGGACCCTTCACCTATAGACGAAATAAAGTCAATAGCTGAGGAAACTCCAGAACAAGCAGCGTGATTTAGTGTTCCTGTCTCAATAATATAAGGTGCTTCTTGATCTTGAACAACAAGCCTATCAGTTATTAAGCTACCTAGCAGCCCTGGTTTTGAATAAAGAAAACTAACGTGTGGTCCATAGAATTTATATGCAGAGCAGAGCATGAAATCACAGCCCAATTCTTGAACATTTATTGAAAAATGTGGGGCATAATGCACTGCGTCTAATAAAAAAAGACAGTTTTTATCTTTCAAATAATTCCCTATGTCAACAAAATCATTGAGGGTTCCAAGAGCATTAGAGGACATCCCCATACAAACCATTACTGTTTTATTATTAATTTTATTTTTAAAATCTGTGTAATCAAGAGTGCCATTATCTAAAAGCTTGACTTCGATTAGCTTAACACCTACCTCTTCAAGAACTTTCCAAGGCCCCCTGTTTGCTTCATGGTCTAACTCAGTTATGATTACCTCATCGCCTTCATTAAATTTTCTTGATAAAGCCCTAGCTAAACTATAGTTTAAAGTTGTCATATTTTGACCAATAGATATTGTTTTTGGCCCTTCTGAACCCAACATTTTAGAGACTCTTTCCCTTACACCATCCATCATGAAATCTGTTTCTTTACTAGTCACAAACTCACCATGAGTGTTAGCATTTGATCTAATATAGTATTGTGAAATACCCTCTATTACTTGAATCGGAACTTGAGTTCCCCCTGGACCATCCAGATAGATGATTTGGTTGTTGTTTGTATCAACCCTTCCTAAAGAAGGAAAGTATTCTCTTATTTTTTCTGAATTTATCATATTAAGATTATTCTTCTATTTTCCAAAAAGCTATTCCTCCAGCTTGTTTTCCAATATTTACAGAGCTAACCACTTTAGCTTTTTCTAAATCTATAACATCTACAAGGCCTGGATCGCCTCCCACCCCCTCAACAGTAACAAAAGCATATTTGCTATCTGGAGAAATAACTACTCCGTGGGGAACAGTAGAGTTATTGGAAATAATCGAAGGGTTTTTTTTGTCAAGCTCCCAAACTAAAGTTTTAGCATCACTCTTTAGGGTTGCAACTAAAAATTTTCCATCTGCAGAGATATCAATATTGTAAGGGCCTTTTCCAGTATTTATTCTATTTGTAATTTCCCATAGGGCTGTATTAACCTCAATTATTTCATCAGATCCATTTCCTGCAATATAAACCTTAGGTTCTGTAGGATGTGGCATTGCCCATGTTGGCTTTACAGGCGAATGGTGCATTTCCCCATGACTCATACTGTGTTTTTCATCAAGACTTAAAGTTCTATTAACTTCAAGTGTTAAAGCGTCAACTTCAAATAACTCCCCTGACATCATAGCGACAGAGTATTGATATCTACCGTTGGGCGATATCCTAGACCCGTGGGGCATTATGCCTGTTTGAATTTGTTTAATTTCTGTCATTGTTTCTGGATCAACAACAGACACACTGCTTGGTTTCATTGCACCATGTAGATTAAAGTTTACACAGTATAATAATCCTGTCAAACTAGATATCTGCATTGAGGCTGGGAACAAACCTAAAGTTGTTTTATCAATAGGCCTATTTGTCTCCGTTGAAAATTTAACTAATGATCCATATGGATTTCCATGAGCTAAAGAAAGATACCAGTAGTCACCCGAAGGGTCAACAGTTAATCCATGAGGACCCTCAATCTCAGTTTTCATTGAGCCAACAGGGATTCTCTCCAGTTCAATTGCAGTCTCTCCATCAAAATTAATTAGAGAAACCGTATCATCTGATTCTGCAGCAGCATAAAAATAATACTCCTGACTATAGCTGAATGTAATAGAAAATATACTTAATATGATAAACTTGTTCATCTAGTCAATAATAGGTGTTTTGTTTATATACTGGTTTGCTTTAGAGTTGTCCGGTTTTAATTCTGACACTTTAGAGGACCCTAAACCATTATTCCAATCAGAATAAAAAACATATCCTTTATAGAGCTGTGCCCCCCAAGCCATAGTTGCATTAGGAATGTATCCATTTGATGTTCCAGTCATTATATATCCTATCTCTCTTCCTTGCCTATATAGGTCTCCCAGAAGATCGCCACTTATGTCTACTATCCTTACCCCTCCTCCATACATTGCTACATATAAAACATCATCTTCGATCCAATAGTTATGTGAACCTTGTCCCGGTAGCTCATATTTTGCAACCTCTACTGGGTTATCTAAGTCTGAAAAATCAACAAAGTGAAGAAATCCTGCAGTTATATTAGGGTTGTTTTCATCTACGCCGTCAGGAAAAATTTCATCCCCTAGAACTGTATAAAATTTTCCTGTAGACTTACTTTTAAAAGGGAATGTCGCATGGTGTGCTCCAGTTGCATAATCATAGTTTGCAAAAGCAACAGGGTTTGATGGTGAACCGTCTGCAATTCCGTTTCCAACGTCAACCAAGTAGACTCCATCTCTCCAGTTAGAAGAATATGCGATTCCATCCTCAATCCATACATCATGAATAGATTGTCCTTCCTTGCCAACCTCAAACATTCCAACCTCAACAGGATTCTTAGGGTCTTCTATATTAATAACAAAATACCTCTGACTTCCACTAAGGGCATAAACATGGTCATTATCTATAAAGACATTATGAACACCTCCTGTTAGGTTTTTTGTATATTCAGAAAGAATCTTAACATCATATGGATTAGATACATCCAGAATTATTATTCCGTTTTTTCGATCTGATGCTCCCTCTCTTCCTATCACAGAAATTCTTCCGTCTTGAGAAACTTTTACATCGTTTACAGTTCTAGCATCGACCTTTACACTGTCAATTTTTTTAATATTTGCTGGATCAGTTACATCCCAGAAGAAAGATGTCCCGTCTGCTCCCCAAGTACCAGTTACTGCATAATCTCTTCCATCAACTCCTTCAAAAACCCAGAAATCAGAAGTGTGTTTATCAGATACAACTCCTTTTCCAACTTTTAACACTTCTCTTTCAACTCCTCTTCCAACAACTTTTAGTGGTCTAGATGCTGAGCTAGTTCCAAGGCTCGCTGAAATCATATAATCACCTATCACATCCGCAACAAACCTTCCGTCATTCATTATTAAACCTGATGCGTTGTTTGATTTGTCAATAGCTTTTCCAGAAAAGGTATAAGTAAAAGGAAGCCCTTCAAGCTGGTTTCCATTTATATCATACCCTACTGCTTCATAATTAACAACATCACCTGTTCGCGAAACATCTAAACTAGCTTTAAGTTCTAATTTATTAATTGGATTACTTAAAACATCAATAGTTAAAGCCGTAGATATATCATCAAATGATGCAGAAAGGATTGCTTTTCCAGGAGATACTGCTTTAACATTATTAAATGCATCAATCTTAATGTTTTCAGAGCCTGAACTTAACTGAAAAAATGCATTTTTTCTTGTAAAATTCATTTCATCAACCACTTCAAATTCAAGAGGGATGTATGAACCTTCGTAAACTTTTGCTGAAGCTAGTGTAATCTTTATTTCTTTTGCCTTTGGGAAATCAACTTGAACTGGAAAGGTTCTGCTTAATCTTTGGCCTTCTTGACCTATACATAGTGCTACAATTTCGTGAGTGCCTGGCTCGTTAGCTCTAATTGTTCCTTTATCTCTGTCGACAGTGACTGCTTTGGCTGTGCTAAAAACACCTTTCTTATTATAATAAATAACTGCCTGGCACATAATTTTCTGACCTTGAAGATCTTCGGCAAAAGATGTTGGTTTAAATGTTTCCCCAACTGTCATTGTTAAATTTTCTAGATTAGATTTAACAATTAATTCTTGCGAGTACATAGAGGTAGTTGTAAGAAGAAGAGCTGAAATAATAAGATTTAGTAGTGTTTTTTTCATAACTGTGATTTTTTGTGAGCTTTAAATATAGAGAATTATCTGACAAAAAATGACCTGGTCTCCTATTAGAAGCCTAGGCCATTATCTAAATTAACCTATTTACACATAGTAATATGCTTATATATAGGTTAGACCAGTGGCTTTAATGAAAGTTTAAAAAAGATCTGCATTCATAACTTTAGACCACGAACTAGCAAAATCATTAACAAACTTTTGTTTATTATCGTCCTGAGCATATAGTTCTG
>Ga0115004_10001075_pt1 | contig 21984 bp, 22 predicted proteins | sample ArcticOcean_MG_C_10_FD_88737 | JGI IMG/M metagenome (GOLD analysis project Ga0115004, IMG submission 88737) | Marine microbial communities from western Arctic Ocean - ArcticOcean_MG_CB11_90 | ecosystem: Environmental > Aquatic > Marine > Oceanic | place: Arctic Ocean: Canada Basin | collected... | reverse complement strand
TATCTAGTTTATCTTTCAATTGCCAAAATGGTATAATTAACCTATAAAACTATCAATCGGGGCGTAGCGCAGCCTGGTAGCGCATCTGGTTTGGGACCAGAGGGTCGCAGGTTCAAATCCTGCCGCCCCGACCAATTATATGAAAAAAGCTAAAATATACATTCCTTCTAAAACTGCCATGCAATCGGGTAGGGGAAAGCTCAAAAAATGGGTTTTAGAATTTGATATTAAAGACCCTTCTATTAACCCTTTAATGGGTTGGGAAACCTCTACTGACACCTTGGAAGAAGTAATTTTAAAATTTTCATCAAAAGATCGTGCAATTGAATATGCTGAAACCAACAATATTTCTTACAAAGTTATCGAACCTAAAAAAAAAGAATATGTCATCAAATCTTATGCTGATAACTTTCTTAAAAATTAATTATGTGGCGTAGTTTTTTTACAGATAAAAAATGGTTACTTTGGTCCTGGGGCGGTTCAGTATTTATTATTTTATCTTTATTAGCTCAAACATTTATCGATGTTAAAATTAATGAGTGGTACAAAGGTTTTTACGATTTATTACAAGATGCTCCTAAACGTGAATTATCTGAATTTTATGATGGAATTAAGCTTTTTATGACATTAGCAATTCCATACGTATTTATTTATACAATAACAAATTATTTTACACGACTATGGGCTTTTAGATGGAGAGAAGCTATGACTTTTTCTTACATGCCGTATTGGAGGGCTATAGACGCTAAAGTTGAAGGAGCATCACAACGTATTCAAGAAGATGCAATGAATTTTGCTAAAATTGTTGAAAGCATAGGCTTGCAAATTGTTAGAGCTTTAATGCTTCTAATTGCTTTTATACCTATTTTATGGGGCCTTTCAGCTAATGTTGTCATTCCTTTTTTTAAAGATATATCTGGGTCATTAGTTTGGGTCTCATTAACTGCCAGTTTAGGGGGTCTTTTGATAAGCTGGATAGTTGGGATTAAACTACCGGGTTTAGAATACAACAATCAAAAAGTTGAAGCAGCTTTTAGAAAAGAGTTGGTCTATGGTGAAGACGATAGAATAAATTATGCACAAGGTCCAACAATACTTCAATTATTTACAGGTATAAAATTGAACTATCACAGGTTATTTTTACACTATGGTTATTTTGATCTTTGGTTAATTATGTACAATCAATCAATGATTATTGTACCTTATCTATTGATGGGACCTGGCTTATTTACTGGGGCAATGACTTTGGGTGTGCTAATACAAACATCTAGTGCATTTAGAGAAGTACAAAGTAGTTTTTCATTATTCTTACAAAACTGGACTAGAATAACTGAATTAAGATCTATTTATAAACGTCTTATGGAATTTGAAACAGCTATAAATTTTAAAAATAAGTTGAGAAAACCAAGAAAATCTGATGTAAGAGCTTAATGGAGCTCTACCTTAAACTCATCGATGTAATCGCCCCAGTCTTTTTTGTTATTGGAATTGGTTTTTATTTAGGAAAAAAAACACCCAACATTAACACAGAATTTATAACTACCTTTGCTGGCAATGTAGGTACTCCTGCAATGATTTTTTATACAATCACTACTACAGGCGTGACCTTAAGTATTTTTATAGAATATTTCATTTACGCTTTAGTAATAATCGGTGGTTTTTCAATAGTTGGTATTTTGTTTTTATTAGCATTGAGAAAAGATTTTATAAGTGAACTACCACCTTTAATTTTACCTAACACTGGAAACATGGGTATTCCAATTTGTTTATTTGCCTATGGTACTGCTGGGCTAGGGGTTGCAGCAGCAATAGCATCTGTTGTTATTCTTCTTCACTTTACAATCGGTGTTTTATTAGCGAAGAAAAGTTTTTCATTAGAAATATTGATTAAGAATATGCCAATTTATGGAATAATAGCTTCAGTTATATTCTTATATTTTGAGTGGGATGTGCCAGGTTATTTAGAAAATACTACTTTCTTACTTACTTACGCCACTATATTCCTAGTTTTAATGTCTCTCGGTATAGCCTTATCAAGACTAAAAGTTGTTTCATGGACACACGCATCCATACTTGGTGCTGTAAGAGTAATTATAGGTCCTGTAATTGGCTTTAGCCTGATTAAGTTCCTTAATCTAGATGGTTTTGCTGCAGGCGTTCTACTGATCCAGTCATCTATGCCTAGTGCCGTGCTTACTTATTTAGTTGGATCAATGTATTCTGAAAAAAAAGTAGTGGATAGTGTTGCTAGCGTTATAGTTACTTCTACAGTAATGTCCTTTATCACAATACCAATAGTGGTATTTTATAGTCTTAAGTATTTCCAATAAATACAGCTATTTAAGATAGATTATTAATGTAATAAAGTAAGATATAGGTAAATGATATTGACTTATAATCAGATAAACCGACAGATCGACCGTTGTTAAACAATTATAACTTAATGGATTTTAGTCTAAATTAAAATTAAACAGTAAAAAAATTAAGAAATTAAAAAAACCAATAAAATGTACATTTTTAAGTAGTAAATAATGTAATAAAATAGGCGTTTTGGGCCGGTCTAATAGTGGCTAATAGCGCGAATTCTAGAGCCCTGCAGTCTGGGAATATAGCATTTAAACGTCCATAGATAGCAAATTTTTTTAGTTTTAGTTAAATGCGGTACAACTGAACCGTGAGTTAGATAAAAATAATAGGATAGTAGGGTGAATCAACTAAAAAGGCCGTTAAATAACAATTTTAGAGCATTATTCCCTCTTTTTTTAACAATAATCTTTTAGTTTTGATGCCTCCTTTGCCAGAGTAACCTCCGAGTGACCCGTTTTTTTTTATCACTCTATGACAAGGTATTTTAGGTGCATAGGGGTTTTTACCTATAGCATTGGCTACAGCGCGTACTGCAAGCGGCTTTCCTATAGCTTTAGCCACCTGAGAGTAGGTTTTAACTCTACCACGAGGTATTTTCTTGAGAAAAACCCATACCTTCAGCTGAAATTTAGTTCCTATTAATTTCATAAATCAAAAAGTGTTAAAAAAAATATATATAATAAAAATACCTCAAAAATAAAACATCATAAGTATTCCAAATGCCGAAAGACTTTCTTTTAGATATTTTTTTCAAATACTTTGTCACCAATACGGATAACAAAAACCCGTGACCATAATAATAAAATAAATGGAATAACTATAAATATTGTAACTATAAGATCGTACATAAAAATTATTTTATAGGTATTGACAATCAAATCTACCCGTTATATTACTAACGATAATTAAAGGTTATCAATAGTAAAAGAGATTAAATCGATATAAATAATGAAAAATATAGTAACAGATATTAAAGCTCTACAAGAAGAAACTTTACTTAATTTACAAAATTCTAAAGCACCAAACACAGTGAGAGCTTATAAATCAGATTTTAAAGATTTCGAATTATTTTGTGTTAAGAATGGATTCAACACTTTGCCTTCAGAGCCAAAAATAGTTTCTCTGTACTTAACGCACCTTTCAACAAAAGAAATTAAATTAAGCACTATTAAACGTAGACTAGTATCAATTGGAGTAATCCATAAAATAAGAGGTCATTATCTTGACACAAAACATCCTTCAATTATAGAAAATTTAATGGGAATAAAGAGAAGGAAAGGTTCAATTCAAAATGCAAAAAAACCTATATTAATCAATAATTTAAAACAATTAATTAATGTGATTAATGTTCAAAAAATTGAAGATATCAAGAAATTAAGAGATAAGTCTATTATATTAATAGGCTTTGCGGGTGGATTCAGAAGAAATGAAATAGTATCTTTAGATTTAGAAGACCTTGATTTTGTATATGAAGGTCTTAAAATTACTCTAAAACGCTCAAAAACTGATCAATTTGGAGAAGGCCTAACAAAAGGACTGCCCTACTTTGAAAATAAAATATATTGCCCAGTAACCACCTTAAGAAGATGGCTTAATATATCTAAAATAACGAAAGGTCCTTTGTTTAGAAGGTTTACAAAAGGATCAAGGCTTTCAACAGATAGATTAACAGATCAAACCGTAGCTTTAATAATTAAAAAATATTTAAACATGGCTGGTATAGACAATAAAAATTATTCAGGGCATAGTTTAAGGTCTGGATTTGCTACATCTGCCGCAGAAGGAGGCGCGGATGAAAGAAGCATAATGGCAATGACAGGTCACAAATCAACAGAAATGGTCAGAAGATACATTAAAGAAGGTAACTTGTTTAATAATAACGCTTTAAGTAAAATAAAAATCTAATCCCTAAAATTATTATTAACAAAAACTAGGTCAGAATGTAACATATTAACTAAAGTATAGTTTTTAGATACTATTAACTTATAAATTTCAGAATTTATTGCTGAGTTAATATTCAAATTTTTAATTTCTAGAGCCGGTAAAGATAAATCTAAATATTCAACTACAATTACTTTTGGATTATATTTATTAAAATCAAAATTTTTTAAAGCTAAAAATTCAGAGCCTTCAATATCTATTGAGAGTAAATCTATTTGTAAATTGCTATATTTAGAATTATTTAAAACGCTATTAAGCGTATTAGTTTTAATTTTTTTAATGATAGAAATTTTAGCTTTTTGATAGTCTGCGGTTTGTTTATTAATAGTATTTATGGCTGACTTACTGTGGTAAAAAAATAAATCTACCTCACCTACTTCGTCAGATATAGCAGTGGTTATATTTAGATCTGATGGCCTATATATATTAAATAAATCAATATTATCTCTATCTAAATCAATATTTACCCCAAACCAATTTTTTTTACTTAGGAGGTATGTGTTATTATTTTTTATTGGGTGTCCACAACCAATATCAACATAAAAACCCTTGTTTTTATCTTTAAAAATATTTTCAACTAGAGCGTCTATACCTCCATATGAATATGAAATTCTCTTATGTGTTAAAGATTTTAAAAAAATACTTAAATAATTAATTATCTTCATAATAACTTTCTTTAATAAATATTAATGAATAAATATTCCATGATTTAAGCATATATTTTTTGCTAATTACAAATAAATAAATTTCTGAATTTATAATTTCATCAATTTTTTTAAGGTGCGTTTCAATAATGATTATAGATGGATTATAAATGACAAAATCTAAGGATTTTAGAACCTTGAAGTCATTGCCTTCGGTATCAATATTTAAAAAGTCAATTTTTTTCCCCTTGAAAGGTGAGTTTTCCAAAACAACGTTTAATGTAGTTGTCTGAATATAATCCTCGTCAATGCAATCTTCTTTTTTAATGAAATCCTCATTTATTGTGGAACTAACACCAAATTTTTGATTCCTGTATATTTTAACTTTTTCAATTTTATCTGAAATAGCTCCTAAAAAATTGTAATCACTTGGCCTTACAAGATTGAAGGACTCAATTTTATCTTTTTCCATATCTATATTAATTCCCCTCCACCCCTTTCTAAATAACATGTAGGTATTTGAGTATTTTTTAGGATGAAAACACCCAACATCTACATAAAACCCATTTGTAAAATTATTTGGTATTAATTCATTTAAAATTTTATCTTCTCCAAATTGTGAGTAAAAATTTTTATTAATTTTTTTAAAGAAAGTTTGTCGAAATAATAAAATTTTATTAAATAGTAACTTAATCATATTTAAACTGGTTAATAAATTTATGATAAAAAAAAGAAAATTTATTTTTAAATAAATCATAAAAATAAGAGAAATTTTTAACAGGTTCCAATAGCAATCCATTGAACTTTTGATCAGATCTTAAATAATGCTTTTTAAAGAATTTAATTGAAAGTCCCCATTTAAGCAAAAAGGTTCTTGCACCATTATTCCAAGTCTTCTTCCTTAACGAAAGTGATGAAAAATGATATACCCTGCATTCACCTAACCCTTTAAACAACCTGACACCCAATTTCCATAGTTTCATATTAAAGTCAGGATCTGAACCGAGACCCGGTGAGAATTCCTCGCTAAATCCACCTACAGCACGCCATGTGCCTATAGGCACTAAAGATGGTTGCCAATGAGTGCCTTGAAAATTATGAAACTTAATTTTTGGTAAATCTTTTAGTAACTTTTCTTCATTAAATTCTTCAATATTTCTACCGCAATTAAGATTAATATAAGATTTAAATGGTTGAACCATAGTTCCGGATAAGAAAAAATCTTTAATGTCCATATAATTTTTTAATTCTTTCTCAAAACATTCATCCCAGCCAGGACAAAAATACATATCATCGTGTGCTAAAACTAGATGCTTCTTCGTAGATAGTTCAGCGGCTCTATTAAATGCCACGCAAACGCCCTCATTATTAGAGGTATAACTGTATTTAAGATTATTTTTTTTTACATAATCTAAAGTACCGTCAGTACCTTCGTTAACATGAATTATTATTTCGTGTTTTAATTTTGAATTTTTATCTATACTTTTTAAACATAGTATTAAATAATTTATATTATTAAAAGTAGGTATTATTATAGAAAACATTAATTATGCCATAAAAATTTTTTCTTATGATTTATATCGAACGTTTTATTAATAATGAACTCAGACACAAGATTTGAATTAAAATATTTCATATATTTATCTTTACCTTTTTTTCCAATTGATTTTCTTAATTTTTCATCTTTAGATATCTTTAATATTTTCTCAGATAAATCACTTATATTTTTATAAAAAACCATTTCTTTATCAGAAAAAAAATCAGTATATTTAGTCTTTTCATCTATTAAACAAACCAGGCCATTACCAACTATTTGAGTTATTCTATCACTACTGTAATATTTTATAGCATCTCCCCTACTTAGATTGAGTCCCATTTTAGCATTTGCAATAGTTTTAAAGTAATGATCAGCCCATATTGGTTGTATTTTATTTACACCATAAATATCAAATTTTACATCTAGGGTTTTTTTAATAAGATCATTAATGAAATTAATTCTATCGTCTGATTTACCAGATTTTAATACACCCCTATGAACGCCGTGGCTCAGAGCAAAAAAAACATCAACGTTGCAAGACTTTGAAAAATTATTTAAAGTTTCAAATGAATTGTCACAAGGGTTAGGTATAAAATAATTGGCTCTATTTTTTGGTAAAAAATTTAAAGCACTCGGACATGTGGTGGTGAACGTAGCGTCAATAGAATCAATTTTATCCAATATTCTTGACTTATTTCTAAAATAATCTGGTCCATTCTTATTTAAGGGATCTAAGAACCACTGACCAAATCGTGTATTTGGATAATCATCTCTAAGTTCATTTATTTGCTCAGATGAAATTAAATCAGCATGACCCAACATGATCAAGTCAGGCTTATAATTATAGCAAGTTTTTTTTAATTTTTCATTTAATGTTTTAGCTCCTTTTAAATCATTTAAATTTTTATAATATTTTTGAATATCTCTATCGCTAAAGCCTAAAACACTATGTCCCAATCTAATAAAACCATTATTTATTCTACGACCAGTATTAAAAAATAATCTTCCATCAAGTCTTTCGTTAAAATTTGTAATATGTAGAATTCTAAGATTTTTATAATTCTTTTTTGTATTAAATTTGCTTATTGATGAAATTTTTTCATCTCTGTAATTATCAATCAAATTTGTTACAAAATTGTGTGTTAAATAAAAATTACGAATAGAAGATTTTTGAAGATCACTTCTTAATTTAGTATTTTGAATTAAATTTTTAATAGATTTTTCTAAGTTTTTGACATTTAAGACATTTAAAATTCTTCCATTAGTTACTGTTTCGGGTAAACCACCTTTATTTGTTATTATTACTGCGCAACCATTAGCAGATGCTTCAAGGCTTGTTCTTCCAAATGGCTCCTCCCATCTTGAGCATGCAACAGCTATACTTGATTTTTCAAAAATTTTTAAAACCTCATTGTGTTTTAAAAAACCTAAAATATCTGCGTTTTTATGTCTTAAAAAAATTTGTTCTCTTTTTTCATCACCAATAACTTTAGCTTTCCAGTCGGGATGTTTATTCAAAATCTTACTAATGGATTTACAAAAAATATCATAACCTTTTGCCCTATTAAGTTTTCCGACAAATGTAATCCATTTCTTTTTCTTATTAAGTATTTTTTTTGAATTTTTCCTTGCTGACTGGTAGCATATCAATAGTTTTTCACTATTAACAAATTTATTTTCCAAGCCTTCTAAAAATCTTTTTTTAGACCAATTGCTATTAAAAATTATCTTATAACAATTCTTTAAAAGATTTTTTCTTTCATAGATAGATTTGGAACCATCCATAGATAAGGGATCATTATGAAAATAAAGAGTTATAACTTTCTTATTTAATTGATCTATCAAATAATTCACATAAATTGGTCTATTGTGAATTTCAATAATTGATGATTTATTTATTTTTTCTAAAATAATAAATTTATTTACATAATCCTTTGTTTGACTCCCAATGAAATTTTTTTTTAAATTAATATTTCTGTATTTTAAAGGAAATTTCTTATCAAAATTAGTATTTCCGAACACCGTTATATTTTTTTTAAATTTGCTAGTTTTTGTTGTTTCAAAAACAAATAAAGAAACTGCACCAGGGTATTCTGGAGAAAAATTTTCTTTATAAGGTAATAAAATAGAAATTTTCATTTGTACTTATTTTTTAATTTATTTCTTAATGTCCTATTTTTCTTTATATAATATTCTCTAGAAATTGCTTCACTTTTTGATGAAAATACTTCTTTGTAGATTAGTTGCCACTCCCTACCTCTAGTAAATTTAGCGCCTTTATTTGAATTATGCAATATCAATCTCTTTTTAAGGTCGTTAGTATAACCTACATATGAAATTTTTTTGTCTTTTGAAAGCAGCATGTAAACATAGAAATACATATTATTAACTAAAAAAATCTTTTAGGTAAATCATCATATACTATATTTAGATATTATTTTTTCATTGAATTCTAAACCCAAACCAGGCCCAGATGGTAATAAATATTTTCCATTTTTAGTAGTTTTAAAATCAGGATAAAATTCTTCATTTAAATCTAACCAAAATTTTTCTATAAAAACTTCAAGTTTTGTTGATGACGCAAGATGCAAAGAGGCTAAAAAACCAGGCCCGAAATAAGCAGTGTGAGGCATAACAGGAATGTTATTTTTTTCCGAATATTTAATAATCTTATGCATTTCACTTATGCCACCAACTTTTATAACTGATGGTTGAGTATAATTCACTGCATTTTCATCAATCATTTTTTCGAATTCCCAATGTGTACAAGCATTTTCGCCTGCTGCTATTGAAATATTTAAGTCATTTTTTAAATATGCTAATTTCTTGAAATCTTCGGGAGGAAAAATGGGTTCTTCTATCCATAATAAATCCATTTTTTTAAGAAAATTTTTATTATCAGTAATCTCATCTATAGACCAAGCGCAATTAACATCTGTCATTAAAGGTGTATTCCCACCAATAAATTGTCTAGCCGCTTCTATATAGTTATTTTTAATTTCGTGAAGTTTAATAATATTAAAACCTTCATCTAGTGCCTCTTTACATTTTTTTTCTATTATTTTAGTATCTGAATATCTAAATAAACTTGCATAGGCTTTAAATTCTTTTTTTAAACCTCCGTTTATTAAACTGTAAATTGGTAAATTTTTGTCTTTTCCTAACGCATCCCAAAGCCCAATTTCAATTCCCGATAATGCATAAATTGATATTCCATATCTACCAAAAATATGAAAAGTTTTTTGAATTTCAAAAACTAAATCATGTATATCTTTCGTTGAACTAATATCTTTTCCAACAATATATGGGGCAAGAAATTCCTCTATTGCTACTTTTACAGGTTTCCATGAGACATAACCAAATGACTCTCCCCATCCAATTATCCCATTATCCATTTCTACTTTAACTAATACAAATTCTAACTTATCCCAATCTTGCCCATTTAATTTAGTTTTTTTGCCTCCATGCTCGAATGGTATATGTACACAAATAGGTGTAATTTTTTTAACTTTCATTTTTTAAATTTTGTAAAGATTTTCTCTTTGTAAAACAAATTTTTCAAAACTTGTTATTGTGCGTTCGGTCGGAAGTATAAAAATTGATCTTTTGTCTTTTTTGTTTCTTATAATTTTAAAATATTCTTTTTTTATAGCGTTATCTATATAAGTATTTGATGTTAAATAAGATCTTTCTATAAATTTTAATAACTGATTTTTTGTTATTGTTTCATTTTTATAATAAGCAATTACTACTTTATGTAACATCATCCAATGTTGGGGTGTTGTTGTAAAAAATCTTAAAACATCGTCTTTTGAACGAGTTATAAAATCCATTAAAGATAGTTCGGCAAGTCTTATAAACTTGTTTTCTTTATTTTTCTTTATCATGGGTAATTATACCCCTTCTTCTTAAAAGAAGGGATATATTTATCAACAAAACAAAAAGGTATTTATTATTTTGTATTTAGTATTGCGTTAATCATGTCAGAACCATATTTATCACTGTAACTTTTATAAACAGGTTTAACAGCAGCTGCGAAAGCAGGAACATTCGCTTGATTTATCTTCATCCCTTTTTTCTTAAGGTCTTTCATGGCTTGTTTAACAACTTTGGTTGTTAAATCAATTTCATAAGATTGAAGTTGTGCAGCAGCCTTTGATATTGCTTCTTGTTGTGAGCCACTTAGTGAGTTCCAAGTTTTTTTAGACATTACAACTACTCCCGGAGGTCTAAAATGCTGAGTAATACTATAATATTTTGAAACTTCAAAAAATTTGTCGTTCAAAACATTACCAGCTGCATTTTCCCCACCATCGAGCACTCCTTGTTTCAAAGCAGTATACAGTTCTCCGTAGGCCATTGGTGTAGCGCTACCGCCCATAGCATTTACTGTGTTAACCATTAAAGGACTTTTCATCACTCTAATTTTTAAACCAGCCATATCAGAGGGCTCTGTAACAGGTTTAGTTCCATTAAACATATTTCTATATCCATTATCAAACCAAGCTAAACCCTTCATTCCTTTAGAATCAAGCATTGATAAAAATTTATCTCCTACAGGTCCACTAAGAACTTTTTTAAAGTGTTTAGTATCTCTGAACATGTACGGTAAACTAAATATATCAAATTCACCTACAAATCCTGCCATAGGACCAGTAGAAACTTGAGACATTTGGATTGAACCTTGTTGCATGCCTTCTATATAAGATCTCTCACTTTTACCAAGTTGACCACCAGACATTACTTTAAATGTAACACCTATTTTTTGCTTATTCACTTTATCAGCAAACCAATTTAAAGCTGTGTTGTGGTGATGACTAGGACCAGATACTGAAGCAATTCTTATTGTTGTTTCAGCAAATGATAAGTTAGAGAAACCTAATATTAAAATAAATGTAACAAATAACTTTGTTATTTTTTTTTTCATATTCTTCCCCCGTTTGTTATTATATATAATAATTATATATATTAATTATATGGATACAATTAAAAAAATTTGAGATGCAACTTATAGGTGTTATAAAATAGCCCAATCATCAGTGCTATTTAAAGCAAGTTTGTTTAAGGGCTTGACACCCTCCTCAGTTATTTGAACCACTTGCTCTACTCTCAAACCCTCACCCTCTAAATCATGTAAGTCAAGTTTGATTGCAAAAGTCATATTTGGATAAAAAATAAAATCACTAAATTTATTTAAATCAGGATATTCTACAACATCTAGTCCTACACCATGGCCTGTGCCTCTAGTTCCAGTCACATAAGGTGAAAAGTTGGGTTCTAAACTCAAAGGTTTTAATAAATCATAAAAACTACCATGAACATTAGTTGCTTTTGTCTGTGATCTAATTGAATTAATTGTTTTTTTTATAATTTTATGTGAATTTTTTAAAGCATCAGATTTATATTTTGAAGCTCCTGGCATTAAGAAAGTAAGACCACCGTCATTACAGTAATAACCAATAGCTGGGTTAAAATCTACCATTACTAATTCACCTTTATTAATTTTTTTATCTGTAGCTCTCCACGCAGGAAATTTTGTATTTTTTCCAGACATTACAACAGTAGCTGAACCAAGATCAGCTCCCATTTGTCTACCTAAGAAATCAGCGTGAGCCACGACTTGCTGTTCAGTCATCCCTATTTTAATTATACTTTTTAATTTAGTTAAAACTTTATCATTAATCTCTGCTGCTTTTTCCATTAGTAAAATCTCTTGAGGACTCTTAATTTTTCTCATATCATCTAATATTTCAGTAACTATAGGAAAATTTACATCAGGCATCGCTTTTGTAAATAAATCTCTTAAATAAAAAGGCATCAGATGTTCACCTGCAATACCGATTTTTGATCCTTTCTTATTGAATTTTTCTAACATCGAGGAAATTTCAGTGTCAAATTTATGGTGTTGCAAAATATTTTTTATCCAAACAGTTTCTCTGGCAGAATAATAATTTAGTCTTCCAATTACAAGAATTGGATCTTCATTTTCCATTATAATTAAAGTTTGAGGAGATTCTTCAATCACATTTATTGGCTTATAACCTGTGAAATAAGTACAATATCCAGATCTATATTCATCGGAATAAATAATTATTCCATTAAGATTTCTACTTTTTATTTCTTTTCTAAGAATTTCAACTCTATCTTTCAGTTCTTTATCTTCTATAATTAACATAATTACATGCTTAATATTTAATATTTTAAATAAGTATAAAAATTATATATAATATATATATATTTATGATTAAAACAATTAAAAAATTTATTGTTAATTCACTTAAAGATGACGATCAAACGATTGATAAAAATATAATCAGCATAATTTTTAAACCTATAATAGCTATATTATTTTTTATAATGATTCTAATTACTTTCACACAAGTAATTTTTAGATATATATTAAATTCTGCCCTACCTTGGGCTGGAGAAATAACAATATTTTTTTTTATTTGGATAATATTTTTAGGTGCTGCTATAACACTTCATAAAGGTTTACATATTGGTGTGGATATTTTTACAAACTTTTTAAATAAAAAATATCAAAAATTAATATTAATTTTCACAAATATTTTAATTGTTATATTTTGTAGTTTAATAATAGCTGGTTCAATACCATTAATAATTGATAATTATTCACAGCGTTCGCCTGCATTAGAAATAAGACTCACCTTTATCTATGCAGCAATTCCAATCTCAATGTTTGCAATGATTTTGATAATAATCAATAAATTAATAGAAATAATTAAAAATTAATATGCTTACAGTTTTATTTTGCTCATTTTTTATTTTATTGTTTTTAAATCTCCCTGTAGCTTTCGCTATTGGCCTATCATCTATGTCGGCTTTATGTTTGTTTGGAGATTTACCTCTTAGCGCTATAGTTACAAGAATGTTTTCTGGTGTTGATTCCTTTACTCTACTAGCAATACCTTTTTTTATAGCTGCTGGTGAAATAATGAATGAAAGCGGCATTACAGATAAAATAGTTTCTTTTTCAAAAGCTCTTGTAGGTCATATAAAAGGTGGTTTAGCTCACGTCTCAATAGTTTCTAGTATGTTTTTTTCTGGTATTTCTGGATCTGCAACTGCTGATGCATCGGCACTTGGTTCTATGCTTATACCAGCGATGAAAAAAAGTGGAATTGATACAGATTTTGCTGTTGCTGTTAGTGCCAGTTCAAGTGCCATAGGACCAATAATACCTCCAAGTATTCTTTTTGTTATTTATGGTTCTATTGCAAATGTTTCCATAGCAAAATTATTTTTAGGTGGGATCATACCAGGAATATTAATTGGTTTTTCATTAATGATTGTTACGTATTTTTACGCAAAAAAAAGAGGCTACCCATCTGAAAAAAGAAGTTCATTAAAAAATTTGATAAAATCTTTTTTTGATTCTTTAATAGCTTTAATGATGCCTGTTATTATTCTTGGTGGAATATTTGGAGGTATTTTTACAGCTACTGAAGCAGGTGTTGTAGCTGTATTTTACGCTATCATAGTTGGGATATTTGTGAATAAAAAGATAAAATTTGAAGATCTAGGAAGAATTCTTGTTAAAGCATCTATAACTACTTCGATTGCCCTTTTTGTTATCGCTGCATCAAGCGCTTTTGCTTGGACGTTAGCTTGGGAAGGTTTTGGCGATATAGCTTTAAATTTTTTAGTATCACTGAGTGACAATCCTACTGTCATATTATTTTTAATATTAATTTTTGTTTTAGTTTTAGGACTCTTTGTTGAGGGTATACCAGTTTTGATAATTTTATCTCCAGTAATGCTTCCGGTAATTAACGGCTTAGGAATTGATCCAGTTTATTTTGGAGTTTTATTAGTAATGGCAATAGTAATAGGGTCTGTAACACCGCCTGTGGGAATTTTAACGTATATATCGTGCGCAATTGCAAACACAACTGTTTCAAAAGTTTTTTGGACTATATGGCCATTTTGTGGAATTATGATTTTTGTTTTGTTTATGTCAGTTTTATTTCCTCAAATAATAACTTTATTTTATAATTAAATATGATTAAAAAAATTTTAATAACTGGTGCTTCAGGTTTATGTGGAAGCGTTCTTTTTGAAGGACTTTCAAAATTAAACTATAAAATTAAATTATGTGATATTAAAACATCACCTAGTCCAGCCGCGAAAGCACAAAACATTGAAGTTAGTAAAGAAATCAAGAAAGTAGATTTGAGAAAAATGAATGAAGTTTTAAAAATTACCAAAAATGTTGATGCTGTTTTGCATTTTGGAGGAATACCAAGGCACAAACCTCAAGAAGATAAATATAAAGACATAATTGATCACAATATTATTGGTACATATAATGTTTTTGAATCCTGCAGGATTAATAAAGTAAAAAAAATAATTTTTGCAAGTTCTGCTCATACAATTGGATATCATAATAGAAAAAAAAAAATAAATCATATGAATCTACTAAGACCAGACTCACATTACGCAGTAAGTAAATGCTTTGGAGAATCCTTAGCAAGTTTATATGCTGATAAGTATAATATTAAATCTATGAGTATAAGGATAGGATCTGCTTTACCTAAAGCTTCAGATAAACGTTTTCTATCAACATGGATTAGCTTTAGAGATTTAGTACAGCTTGTTTCTATTGGATTAAAAAATAAAAAAATTCACTGTTCAAGAGTTTTTGGTGTTTCAAAAAATAAAAGAAGTTGGTGGGATAATTCACATGCCTATAAATTAGGGTATAAACCACAGGATAATGCAGAAAAATTTTTAAAAGATAAATTAACTTTTAATGAAAAAAATAATAAAGTTGCACTAAGTTTACACGGGGGTGTGTTTGCTTCCGATGGATTCAACGGTAATTTAAGTGAAATATTAAAAAATTAATAATTTTTAGTATCTTTTTTGTTTGTATTATTTTTTTTTAAATAATTTACTGCTTTTGTACCGGCTAGAGCCATAAATTTTTGATCAGATCCTACCGTCACAAACTGAAAGCCAAGCTTAATCATTTTTTCTGCATATTCAGGTGTAGCATTATGAATTCCTGCAATGATATTGTTTTTTTTTGCGTGTTTTAATATATTTAACATTTCATTATATGTGGGTGAACTCTCTGGATTATCAAAACTAGGTTTTGCACCTATAGCCAAACTCAAATCGGCAGGGCCAATATATATTCCATCAAGATTAGGAGTTGACATTATCTTGTCTAGATTTCCTAAAGCTTCTTTTGTCTCTATCATGGCAAACTTTACTATTTCGTCATTAGCATGATCACCATAATCTGCTCCACCATAAAGCAATCCTCTAATTGGACCAAAACTTCGATAACCTTTTGGTGGATACATGCATGCTTCAACAAATTTTTCAGCTTCTTTTCTGTTACTAACCATTGGGCAGATAACACCGTAACATCCTGCATCTAAAATCTTCATTATTTGACCTGGGTCATTCCAATTTAGTCTTGCCATTGGAACAATTTCACTTGTTGAAATTGCTTGAAACATTTGTAAAGCACTCGCGTAATCTACAACTCCATGTTGTAAATCAATTGTAAGTGAATCCCATGGTTGTTTAGACATTACTTCTGCACTAAAAGAACTCGGTATTTGTAACCAACCATTAATTACAGCTTTTCCTTCTTTAAAAATTTTTTTTAATTTATTTTTTCTCATTAGTGGCTAATTCCAAAGTGAGTGAATTTAATATTTAAATAATCCTTAATAGCCATAGATCCTCCTTCTCTACCGTAACCTGTTTGTTTAATTCCTCCGAAAGGAGCTTCTGCTACAGCTACAGCCGCTGTATTTACTGCAACACATCCAGTTTCCATCAATTCAGATGCTCTATTGGCTTTTTCCATGTTGTTTGTATAAATATAGCTACACAAGCCTAAGTCATTGTCGTTGGCTCTTTCAATAACTTCATCAAAATCTTTGAAGGTCAATATTGGTACCAGTGGTCCAAATGGTTCTTCTTTCATTATTGTAAAATTATCTTTTACTTCATCAAATATAGTTGGTTCAAAATAATAACCTTTATTAAAATTTGCTGGTCTCTTTCCACCCAACAAAACTTTAGCACCTTCTTTTTTTGTTGTTTCTACTAATTTTTCTATCTCTTGTAGCCTCTGTTTAGTTGTCAGGGGACCTAATAAAGTATCTTTATCTAAGCCATTGCCAATTTTAAGTTTTTTGGTTTTTTTAACCATTAAGTCTGCAAAATCATTCTTTTTACTTTCATGAATGTAAAATCTATTAGGTGAAATACACACTTGACCATTATTTCTAAATTTAGCAGCTATAGCCATATCAGTAACTTTATCCAAATTTACGTCATCGAATACAATAAAAGGAGCATGACCACTTAACTCCATTGTTACCCTTTGAACTTTCTCAGCTGCTTGTTTTAAAATTATTTTACCAACTCTTGTCGATCCAGTAATAGATATTTTTTTAATAATATTTGAATTGATAAGTTCTGAAGATACCTGAGCAGGATCACCAGATAATAAGTTTACAACTCCTGGCGGGACTCCAGCTTCTCTACAAATATCAACAATTTCCATTACACAACCTGGTGTTATTACGTCTGGTTTTACAATAACAGAACAACCAGCAGCTAGTGCTGTAGATATTTTTCTAGATGCTAAAATTATAGGGAAATTCCAAGGTATTAAAGCTGCAACAACACCAACAGGTTGGTAATAAACATGGATGCGTGTATTAGGGAATCTACTTTGATTTGTTTCACCATAAATTCTTTTTGTTTCTTCTGAATTCCATTCAAAAATATCAGCAGCGCCATTAACTTCACCCGGTCCTTCAACAAGTGGTTTACCAACTTCAAGGGTTAACCATTTAGATAGTGTGTCGACTTTACTTCTCAGTAATTCTGAAATCTTTCTTATTATTTTGGCTCTTTCCCAAGGAGAAGTATTTTTCCAAATTTTTAAACCTTTTTCAGCAGAACTAAGAGCTTTTTGAATATCTTCACTATTTGCTTTTGAAGCCTTGCCAATTATTTCTTCAGTAGCTGGATTGATAACATTATAAGTCTCACCACTTAAAGACTTTTGCCATTTACCATCAATAAATTGTCCAAATTTTTCGTACATATAAATTAATTATAAACAAACAAAATTAGATTTGTCGATCTTTTTTAAATTAAAAATTTCTGGCGGTCCCAAGGGGAATCGAACCCCTCTTTGTTGGATGAAAACCAACTGTCCTAACCGATAGACGATGGGACCGTATTTTTGTGGTTCTTATTAACAGATATATCATCGATAATAAACTCTACATTTTTTTGCCCTCTCCATTCATTTAGGGATAATTTTCCAGCAATATTAAATAAATTGTTATTTTTTTTAAGCAAATATGCTCCTAATTCATTTTCTACGGCATTAAAAGCTATGACTTTAAAGCTAGTGCCTTCAAGCCCAACAAGAACTGATTTAATGTGCTTATCGGCAACTATTTTGCTGTTTACAGGTTTCAAATTTTCAATAATAAATTTTGGCTCAGGATTACCCGACCCAAAGGGAGCCAAAACATTAACTTTGTTAAAAAAATCTAAATTAATTGCTGCAGGTGCTATTGTGCTATCTATGTATAGGGGTTTTTCAGACGTCAAATCTTCATTTATATTTCTAAATTTACGAAATATAAAATCTTTAAATTTATCAATATTTTTAATATCTATTGAGAAGCCTCCTGCCATTTTATGACCACCGCCTTTAAGTAAAATTTTTTCTTGAGTCGCAGCTATAATTACAGAGCCTATATCAAACCCAACAATTGATCTTGCAGATGCTTTTCCTACCTCACCTTCTATAGAGATTATAATAGCAGGTTTATTAAATTTATCTTTTAATCTAGCGGCAACTATGCCTATTACACCTTCATGCCAATTATTGCCCTCTAAAATTATAACTGGGTCTTTGGAGTATTTTTCCGATTTAATTAAAATTTTTTGTAAAAGATCACTTTCTAACATTTGCCTTTCTTTATTATATTGATCTAATTCTGTAGCTAATTTAAAAACTTCTCTAGGATTTGAATTTAATAATAAATTAGCGCCATGTGAGCACTTACCTACCCTGCCACCAGCATTAATTCTTGGACCCAATACATATCCTAAATGATAGATAGAAGGATTAGTTTCAATTCTACATATATCTAATAAAGTTTTTAAACCTAAGTTTTTTTTAGCCTTAAGAACTTTTAAGCCTTGTTTAACTAGAGCTCTATTCAGACCAATTAATGGAACCACATCACAAACAGTACCTAAAGAAACTAAATCTAAATAATTGATTAAATTTGGCTCCTTAATCAAATTATTTTTAAACCAATCTATAGATCTTAATTCTTTATTCATTGATACTAAAAACATAAATGAAACACCTGCAGCACATAAGTATTGAAGATAAGATTTATCATCTATTCTATTAGGATTCACTACTGAATAAGCTTTAGGTAAATTAATTTCTGATTGGTGATGATCAAGTACTATAACATCTATATCATTTTGTTTTGCATATTCAATTGCTTCAAATGATAATGTTCCACAATCTACCGTAAAAATAATTTTAACTCCTTTATTTATTAATTCTTTAAAACTTTTTACAGAGGGTCCGTAGCCTTCTTTTTTTCTATCTGGTATGTAAATTTCATAAGTTAAATTCAACTCACCCAGATATTTTCCGAGTAAGGCTGTAGAAGTTGCTCCATCAACATCGTAGTCACCAAAAATACCTATTTTTTCTTTATTTTTAATAGCTTTAATTGTGCGTAAGGAAGATTTCTCCATATCTTTTAAAATATTTGGATTTGGCAAAAAATTTTTAATTAAAGGATTTAAAAAACTATTGATATCTTTTTTTTTAATATTTCTAATTGTTAAAAGTTTAGCTGTGATTTCATCAAGATAAAAATTTTCTTTAATAAATAGCGCTTCTTCTTGATTGTACTTTTTCAAAACCCAATTTTTACCACTCACAGAAAGTGAATTCATTTTTTATATATATTTGTAATAGTTTTATTTATATTTTGATCTTTATGAAGTGCAAATGTAGTAACTTCAAATTTGTCATCATAAACTTGAACACCTTTTGCAAGATCACCGGTCGTAACTCCACTAGCGCAAAATATTACATCTCCTTTTATTATATCGTCAATATTGTATTTTTTATCCATCTCTACAATACCGAGTTTTTTTGCTCTAATGATTTCCTTATTATCTAATATTAGGCGACCTTGAATTTGTCCTCCAAAACAAGATAGTGCTGCTGCCACTATTACTCCTTCGGGCCCGCCTCCTGTGCTATAATAAATGTCATTAACTGGTTTTACTCCAATAACTGTTAAAGCACCTGCTATATCACCATCAGTAATAAAATTAATTTTTACATCCATTTTTAAAAGTTCTTTTACAATATGATCATGTCTTGGTCTCTTTAATACGCATGCTGTTAATTCAGATGGTTTTTTATTTTTTGCATCTGCTAGTAAATTAATATTTTTTTTTACACCATAATCTAAGTCTAATAAATTATTAGGTAAATTTGCACCAATTGCAATTTTTTCCATATAAGTATCCGGGGCTGATAGAAGGTTGCCTTTTTCGGCTACCGCTAAAACAGAAAAAGCGTTTGGTTGATTATTGGCAGTAAATTTTGTGCCTTCTAAAGGGTCGACTGCAATATCTAATTCAGGACCATCACGAGTACCTAGCTTTTCGCCAATGCAAAGCATAGGTGCCTCATCCATCTCTCCTTCTCCAATGACAACTGTACCACGCATGTTAATTTTATTTAATTCATTTCTTAATGGATCGACGGCTCCCTTATCAGCGCCAATTTTATCTTTTTGTCCAATAAATTTAGAAGCACCATACGCAGCCTTTTCAGTAGCTTTGATAAATTGATTTAAAAATTCAGGATTAATTGACATTAATTATCATCAATTCGAATTAAATTAGGTTTAGTTATTATGTAAGGTTTTTTTTCTATATGTTTTAAAACTTTATTTAAAAATTTATCCTTTGATTGATGGGTAACAATTACGATTGAAGAGTATTTTTTTGACTTATATGGATTTTGAATTAATCTTTTAATTGAAACTTTATTAATAGAAAATATATTAGTAATGTTAGATAAAACACCAGGCTTATCTAAAACTTCAAATCTCAAATAAGCAGAGAAGAACCTTTCTTCGATGTTACTGTAATTCAATTTTTTTCTCTCTTTTTGAGATATAGAAAAAGGAAATTTAATATTTCCTCTTAAAATAGATGAAATATCGGAGACAAGAGCAGAAGTCGTTGCTTCAGGACCAGCACCCTCACCTTGTACTACACTTTGTCCTACTGGTTTTCCCTCAACAATAACTGCATTTAAGACACCATCTACACTTGCAATGTAGGAACTTTTTTTCATCATTACAGGATGAACTCTTTGATAGATTTTTTTGTCAATGATTTCTGAAAAACCTAATAATTTAATTTTATATCCAAGTATATTAGCGTTATCAATATCAACTTTATCTATATATTTTATACCTTCTATATGAATATTATGATTTATAAATGAATTAAAACATAAAGATGATAAAATTTTTAATTTAGCAGCGACATCATCACCATTTAAATCAGATAAAGGGTTAGTTTCTGCGTAACCTAATTTTTTGGCGTCTGTTAAAACTTCATTAAAACTTTTATTTTTCTTATCCATAGCTGAAAGTATGTAGTTAGAGGTTCCATTAAAAATACCATAAACTCTACTTATTTTATTGGCAATTAATCCTTCTTTTAAAGATCTAATAATTGGAACACCACCGCAAACAGCAGCTTCAAATTCTAAGTTAACTTTATTTTCTTCTGCAATTTTAGAAAGTTTATCTCCATATTTCGCTATTAAGGCTTTATTAGCAGTAACGACATGTTTTTTATTTTTTAATGCCTCAAAAACTAATTTCTTGGCAGGTCCTTCCGCACCTCCAATTAACTCAACTATTATGTCAACGTTTTTTAATTTAGTAGAGTCTAAATAATTTTTAAGCCACTTATTTTTACTTATTTTAACATTTCTTTTTTTATTTATATTTTTCGCGGAAACATAAATAACATGAGGTATACAATTGTTTTTTTTAGATAAAATAACTTTATTAGTTTGTAAATATTTATATAGGTAAGTTCCAATATTTCCTAAACCAACAATAGCAATATTTAATCTATTTTTAATTCTCATTTATTCTCTATTATTAATATTAGGAAATTTTTCTTTTTTTCCTTGTTTAGTTAAGTATTTAGATATTTCTTCAATACTACATTTTTCAAGTATAGTGCAAATATCTTCTATTTGTTTTTTATCGTTATTAACATTTTCGGCATTTAAAACTTTAATTTTAGGGTTTTTATTATAATTTGTTATTTTATTTTTTTTTAACTCTTTTTTTTTTCGTATATTTAATTTTTTTCTATCTTTAAGCTCTTTTTTTTTAATTTTTATCT
>Ga0115004_10001074_pt1 | contig 21991 bp, 18 predicted proteins | sample ArcticOcean_MG_C_10_FD_88737 | JGI IMG/M metagenome (GOLD analysis project Ga0115004, IMG submission 88737) | Marine microbial communities from western Arctic Ocean - ArcticOcean_MG_CB11_90 | ecosystem: Environmental > Aquatic > Marine > Oceanic | place: Arctic Ocean: Canada Basin | collected... | reverse complement strand
TTAGCTGGACAACATACTGGTAAAGTAAAGGCAATGTTTAATGAGCGAGGATTAAATGTTGTTACTGCAGGACCTTCTGCTCCCGTTAGTATTTTAGGTCTTAGTGGTGCACCTCAAGCAGGTGACAAATTTAATGTAATGTCTGATGAGCGTGAAGCGAAGTCTGTTGCATTAAAGCGTACACAGCTACAAAGAGAACAAAGTATTCGTACTCAGAAGCATCTTACTCTTGATGAAATTGGTAGACGTTTAGCTCTTGGTGATTTCCAAGAATTGAATATTATCCTTAAAGGGGATGTGGATGGTTCTATTGAAGCACTATCTGATTCATTACAGAAACTATCTACCGACTCTATACAAGTTAATATTATTCATAAAGCGGTTGGGCAGATTTCAGAATCTGATATCTTATTAGCTACTGCTTCAGATGCAATTGTAATTGGATTCCAAGTACGTCCATCTGTATCAGCTCGTAAATTAGCAGAGAAAGAAGAAATTGATGTACGTCTGTACTCTATCATCTACGATGCAATAAACGAAGTGAAAGAGGCTATGGAAGGTATGTTGTCTCCATTAACTAAAGAGGAAATCGTTTGTAACATTGAAGTTCGTGAAACCTTTAAAGTTACCAAGGTGGGTACAATTGCTGGTTGTTACGTATTAGATGGTAAAATCAATAGAAACACCAATGTGAGACTTATCCGTGATGGTGTGGTTGTTTACACAGGTGGTTTAGGATCTCTTAAACGCTTTAAGGATGACGTTAAAGAAGTTGGTAAAGGGTACGAATGTGGTCTTAACATCGAGAAATTTAACGATATTAAAATCGGCGATATTATCGAAGGTTACGAAGAAGTTGAAATTAAGAGAACCTTATAATTCTCTTCTATATAGATCAAAAAAAAGAGCTGCAATTTGTAGCTCTTTTTTTTGATCTAATAAGTTTATAGTTTTTCTAGTGCGATCTTTTCTTCAAATATAAAAGCATCTCTAAACGAATTCTTAATTTTAATTAAAGCTCTGTGTGCATCAAGTTTAGTCCTGTATGCTGCAACCTTAGTTTTAAAATAAGGCTGTTCATAGCTTGTCTCAACACTAGTCAATGGAAACTTACTTTTGAACTTTGATTGGGCTTCATTCGATCCAATTCTACTCCCAGAGTATATTTGAATCCTAAAGACCTTTACTTTTTTAGAGTTTTTTTCAATTCTTCTTTTTTTATCTAATAAATCATCCACTTTTAAAGTGTTGATGTAATTTATAGAAGCCTCTAATTTAGTACTGTCCGTATCTTCGTTATACTCCCATTCTTGAGCTGTCGCATTTAAGGAGAGTATGAATGTTCCGATCAGTAAAGTTCTTATTTTCATCTTTTTTTCTTTGAGGCAAATATAAGAGAATTCTACTAAAGTTAATATAGGTTAATTTAGAACCAATATAAACTGCTCTTTTTGTGCTTTTGTAGTTTCTACTAAAAAATGAATATGTTATTTTTGCAGTCCAGAAAACAAAGCTACTTAATTTAGAGAGCGCATAGAATTATGACAAGTAAAAACGGTAAGCTATTTAGCAGTAAGGTTCTAGCCTTATTTGCTTTGCTATTCATCACATCTATTAACGTATCCACTGCACAAAATGCAGAACTTGGAGAAGGTTTATTTTCAAGCAATTGTGCTTCTTGTCACTATTTAGGAGACGAGAGTAAAAAGCTAATTGGACCTGGTCTGGCTGGACACATTAACGAAAAGTATTCAACCGAATGGTTGTATTCGTGGATTAAGAACTCTTCTGAGCTAATTGCTAGTGGAGATGAACAAGCCATTGAAGCATTCGAAAAGTACAACAAAACACAGATGACTGCATTTCCGCAGTTTTCTAACGATGATATTGACAATATCTTGGCTTATATTCAGGAAGGGCCGAAAGAGGCTGTTCCTGAATCAAGTGTTTCTGCTTCTGACGGTTCAAATTCTGAAGCTTTTTCTACTTCAAAAGGATTAATGGGAATTGCTTTGGCATTACTATTACTCACTTTGTTAGTATTGGTTAAAGTTAAGAATGTACTTAAGGAGGCTAAGGGTGAGAAATCCGTAAGCTTATTAAGTGGTGCAGGTTCATGGTTAAAAGCAAACCCAATATTTATTGTATTCTTTGTAATATTTACAATGTTATACGGAGGTAAAGTAGTTTGGGATGGTTTACTAACTGTAGGTGTTCAGCAAGGTTACCAACCAGAACAACCTATTGCATTCTCTCACAAAATTCACGCTGGTGAAAATGGGGTCGACTGTAATTACTGTCACTCAGGTGCTCGTCATAGTAAAAGTGCTGGTGGTCCTTCTGCAAATGTATGTATGAACTGTCATACATATATCAGCAGTGGTACTGAAACTGGAACTACAGAAATCGCTAAAATTTACGAAGCTATTGGTTTTGATCCAGAGACTAGAACTTATATTGAGAATTATGAACAGAAGCCAATTGAATGGGTTCGCATACATAATTTACCAGATTTAGCTTATTACAATCACTCTCAACACGTAAATGTTGCAGGTATAGAATGTCAAACTTGTCACGGACCCGTAGAAGAGATGGATGTGGTTGAACAATATGCTCCATTAACAATGGCTTGGTGTATTGACTGTCACAAGGAAACTAAGGTAGATACAGACAATCCTTATTACCACGACCTAAATGAAAATTGGGTTGAAAAATATCATGGTGAAGATATCACTGTAGATATGATAGGTGGTTTGGAATGTGGTAAATGTCACTACTAATTTAGAAAAGGAAATAATTAAGATGGCTACAAAGAAAACATATTTCCAAGGCTTAGGTGAATTGGTAAACAATCCAGAATTGGAGAAGTTCCAAAAAGATGAATTCGCTGAGCAATTGCCTACAGAAGCTTTTTTAGGTGATGATGAGAAATTATCAGAGTCTTCAACTTCTCGTCGTGACTTCCTGAAGTTTTTAGGCTTTAGTACTGCAGCAGCTTCTTTAGCTGCCTGTGAAGCACCTATACAAAAAGTAATTCCTTTCGTGGTTAAGCCCGAAGAAACCATTGCTGGTGAAGCAAACTGGTATGCTTCTAGTTTTTACGATGGAAACGACTTTGCTAGTTTATTAATTAAAAACCGCGAGGGTCGTCCTATCTTTTTAAAGACAAACGATCTTTGTGATAAAGGAGGTATCAACGCGCGTGTTCAAGCTTCTGTATTGAACCTGTACGATTCTGCTCGTTTACATACTCCTTTAGCAAATGGTGAAGAGGCTTCATGGTCTACCATTGATGCTTCTATTGTAAAAGGATTAAATGCTGCTAAAGAGGCAGGGAAACAAGTAGTTCTTTTAAGTTCTACTATCATTTCTCCTTCTACAAAAGCAGTTATAAAAGAATTCGCTTCTAAATACAATGCAAAACACATCTCTTACGATGTGCTTTCTGCATCTGCTATGCTTGATGCTAACTTAGAAAGTTATGGTACTAGAACACTTCCTACTTATCACTTCGATAAGGCTGATGTAGTAGTTTCTTTTGCTGCTGACTTTTTAGGAGATTGGTTAGATACTGGCCATGGTAAAGATTATGCCACAAAGCGTAATCCAAAAGCTGCCACCATGTCTCGTCACTTCCAATTCGAATCGAACTTATCGATGACAGGTGCAAATGCTGATTACAGAACACCCGTTAAGGCTTCTGAAATGGGATTAGCTCTTGTAAATTTATACAACCTTATTGCTACTAAAGCTGGAGCTTCAACGGTAAACGTTGCTACTTCAGATTATAGCACTCAAATTCAAAAAGCAGCGAACGATCTTTGGAAAGCCAAAGGGAAGTCTTTAGTTGTTGCTGGAGGGAATGATAAAAATACGCACTTAGTTGTTAATGCTATTAACGACTTATTAAGTAATAATGATTCTACTATAGACTTTACAAAGCGTTCTAACCTTAAACAAGGTATCGATGCAGATGTAAGTACTTTAATTAGCGATATGAATGCTGGTAAAGTTGGTGCTGTAATAGCTTATAACGTAAACCCAGTTTACAACTTAGCACAGGGAAGTGAGTTTGCTTCTGCTTTAGCTAAAGTTGATTTGTCTGTTTCTTTTGCAGAAAAGAAAGATGAAACTGCTGCTGTGATGAGCTTTGTTTGTCCAGACCATAATTACCTAGAGAGTTGGGGTGATGCAAATCCTTATACAGGAATAAACGCATTAGTTCAACCTACTATCAACCCTTTATTCAATACTCGTCAGGCGCAATCTTCTTTAATGACTTGGACTGGTTTAGGAGCTGATTTCTATTCTTACGTTAAAAATTACTGGAACAATAATATCTTAGGTTCTACTTCATGGAACACTGCTCTTCACGACGGTGTGTTTATGACTAGCGACTCTGAGAAGACTGTTTCTTATAAAGGTTCTATTTCTTCAGCTGCTGCTGCTTTAGCTAAATTGTCTGGAGATTCAATAGACTTAGTATTGTATTCTAAAACGGGTATCGGTTCTGGTGAATTCGCTAACAACCCTTGGTTGCAAGAATTACCTGATCCAATTACTAAGAATACCTGGGATAACTACTTAACTATTTCTCCGCGTTATGCGAAGGAATTAGGTTTCGAAAACGAAAATGTATCTAACGGAGCCTTAAATGGTGATGTTGCCGATCTTACTGTAAACGGAGTTACTCTTAAAGTACCTGTTTTAATTCAACCTGGTCAAGCGTACAAAACACTTGGTTTAGCTGTTGGTTACGGACGTAATGGTGTTGGTAAAGCTGGAGATGGTATTGGTGTTAATGCTTTCGTTTTCGCTAATAACTTTAATACAACACATTCTGGTGCTACACTAGTAAAGGTTGAAAATACAGTTCACGAATTTGCTTCTACTCAATTACATCACACGATGATGGGTAGAGATAGAATTGTTAAAGAAACTACTTTAGAAGCTTTCTTAAACGATCCTACTTCGGGTAATGAGCAAATGATGTTAGCTACGCATAAAGGCCCTAAAGCTCCAGAAAAAGTAACCCTATGGGAAGAACACGACCGTGATGTACACTGGTGGAACTTATCTATCGACCTAAACAGTTGTACTGGATGTGGTGCCTGTGTAATAGCTTGTCATTCTGAAAATAATGTACCTGTAGTTGGGAAACAAGAGATTCGTAACTCTAGAGATATGCACTGGTTGCGTATCGACCGTTACTACTCGAGCGATATGACTGCGGAATCTGCTGAGGAAGATGATGTATCTACTATAGATAAATTCTTAGCAATGGAAGTTGCTTCTACCTCTGAAACTTTAAAAGTTGTATTCCAGCCGGTAATGTGTCAGCACTGTAACCACGCTCCTTGTGAGACGGTTTGTCCAGTAGCTGCAACTTCTCACTCTAGAGAAGGACTAAACCATATGACTTATAACCGTTGTGTAGGTACTCGTTACTGTGCAAACAACTGTCCTTATAAAGTACGTCGATTTAACTGGTTTAATTATGCAGATAATGAAGACTTCGATTTCTACTTGAATGATGACTTAGGTAAGATGGTTCTTAACCCAGACGTAGTAGTACGTTCTCGTGGGGTTATGGAGAAATGTTCTATGTGTGTACACATGCTACAAAAAGTGAAGTTAGATGCTAAGAAAGACGGACGTAAACTCCGTGCAGATGAAGCTCAAACTGCTTGTTCTATAGCTTGTGATACTGGTGCTTTAACCTTTGGAGATGTTCTTAACGAAGAATCTAAAGTGTTTACTGCTTCTAAAGATCCTAGAGCATACCACTTATTGGAAGAGTTAAATACTCAACCATCTGTTTGGTATCAAACAAAAGTGCGCAACGTAACTGAGAATAATATTTAATTAGATAAACATGCATTACGAATCTCCAATTAGAGAGCCTCTTATTCTCCAAGATAAGACCTTACATGACATCACTGAGGATGTGGCTCGTCCTATAGAAGGTAAAGCAAACAAATACTGGTGGGCTTTATTTATCGCTGCATTACTCGCATTTATGTGGGGTGCTGGATGTTTAGCTTATACTGCTGGTACTGGTATCGGTGTATGGGGACTTAACAAGACCGTTGGTTGGGCTTGGGATATCACCAACTTTGTATGGTGGGTAGGTATTGGTCATGCTGGTACATTAATTTCAGCTGTATTATTATTATTCCGTCAGAAATGGCGCTTGTCAATTAACCGTTCTGCTGAAGCAATGACAATTTTTGCCGTTGTTCAAGCTGGTTTATTCCCAATCTTCCACATGGGAAGACCTTGGTTGGCTTATTTCGTTTTACCATTACCAAACAACTTTGGTTCTTTATGGGTAAACTTTAACTCACCATTACTTTGGGATGTATTCGCAATTTCTACTTACTTAACAGTTTCATTAGTGTTCTGGTATATGGGCTTAATCCCAGATTTTGCCATGATTCGCGATAGAGCTGTTAAGCCAATGGCAAAGAAAATCTATACAATTCTTTCTTTCGGTTGGTCTGGAAAAGCAAAACACTGGCAACGTTTCGAAGAGTTATCTTTGGTTCTTGCAGGTTTAGCAACTCCGCTAGTACTTTCTGTACACACTATTGTATCAATGGATTTTGCTACTTCAATTATTCCTGGCTGGCACACCACTATTTTCCCTCCTTACTTCGTTGCTGGAGCAATCTTCTCAGGATTTGCTATGGTACAAACATTACTTTTGGTAATGCGTAAAGTGGTAAACATGGAAGCGTACATAACTATTAAGCACATCGAATATATGAACATTGTAATTATGGTTACAGGTTCAATTGTAGGGGTTGCTTATATTACTGAGTTATTTATCGCTTGGTATTCGGGTGTTGAGTTCGAACAGTATGCCTTCTTAAACAGAGCAACGGGTCCTTATTGGTGGGCATATTGGTCCATGATGACCTGTAACGTAATCTCACCACAGTTTATGTGGTTTAAGAAACTTCGTACCAGTATCGCCTTTACATTCTTTATCTCTATTGTTGTAAATATTGGTATGTGGTTCGAGCGTTTTGTAATTATTGTTACTTCTCTACACAGAGATTATTTGCCATCTTCTTGGACAATGTTCTCTCCAACTTTTGTTGATATTGGTATTTTTGTAGGTACAATTGGATTCTTCTTCGTGTTGTTCCTTTTGTATGCTCGTACATTCCCTGTTATCGCTCAAGCCGAGTTGAAAACTATTGTGAAATCATCTGGTTCTCAGAATAAAAAATAAACGCAATGAGTAAGAAAGTAATTTACGGAGTTTACGATGATGACGATGTAATCCTACAAGCGGTAAAAGATATCCGCGCTAAGGGTATTCATGTCGATGAGGTGTACTCACCATTTCCTATTCACGGTCTAGACCACGCTTTAGGATTAAAACCATCAAGATTAGCTATTGCTTCATTCATATACGGTTGTATAGGCTTGTCTTTAGGATTGTTGATGATGTGGTATATGATGATTCAAGATTGGCCACAGATAATTGGTGGGAAACCAAACTTTTCGCTACTACAAAACTTGCCAGCATTTGTACCTATTGCATTCGAATTAACAGTGTTTTTTGCAGCTCACCTTATGGTAATTACTTATCTAATGCGTTGTAAATTGTATCCTGGTTCTTCAGAAACAAGTCCTGATCCACGTACTACAGATGATAAGTTCCTTATGGAGATCGAAGCTCATGGAAATGAAGCTGATCTTATTGCCTTAATGAAGGAAACAGGAGCTCAAGAAATTAAAGAAGAACAAATCGCCTAAATAGATCTATACAATGAAAAAAGTAACAAAGATCGTGTCTCTTACACTAGCAACATTTGCTGCCTCATTTATGTTGCAGTCTTGTGGTGCTGAAGGAGACCATCCAGGCTTCGAATATATGCCGAACATGTACCGTTCTGCATCTTACGAAACATATTCAGAAAACCCAGTTTTCGAAAACGGAATTACTGCACAGTTATCAGTAGAAGGAACTATTCCTAGAGGATTTACTCCTTTTGAATACGATAATACACTAGAAGACTTTTTACGTGCTGGTAAAGAATTGTCTAATCCTTTAAGTTTAGATGCTAAAACATTAGCTGAAGGAAAAGAATTGTACGGAATCTTCTGCACACACTGTCACGGTGCTAAAGGAGATGGGAAAGGATCAATTAAACACCCAGTTTACGGTGCTGTCCCTGATTATGCTGATGCTATTGCACCACGTCGTTCTGGTTCTACCATGAACGAAATGAACGATGGACAAATTTTTCACACTATTACTTTTGGTTTAAATGCTATGGGGCCTCATGCTTCTCAGTTAACACAAAAAGAACGTTGGAAGATTGTACAGTACGTACACGAATTACAACAAGGATCTAACTAACCTAACAGAAAGAGAACAATGTATACGGTTACTAAAAATACGAAGCTCATCTCTTTAGCGCTTATGCTAATTGGAGTTGTTGCCCTAGGTTATGGTTTTATTCAAGGAGCAGGTCATCATACAGATGAAGAAATTGCACACCAAGTTGAAACTATAGCACACGATTTACACCTAGATGCTGCTTACCATACAGAAGCACACGATTCTCATGCAGTGGAAGCTCATGGTGTTCATGATCACGCAGTAGAAGCTCATTATGCTCCTTTATTTCACAAGCTTGAAGAAGTGTTTCACTTACACTTTTCTGCCGAAGAAATGCTTGAAGCACACGATGTAGAACACGTTATTCATACAACTACACATGCTTTACACGCTAAAGCACAAAGACCTTGGTCTAGTTTATTAGTTGCTGCAATCTTCTTCTTAGGAGTTTCTTTAGTTTCTATTTTCTTCCTTGCATTACAGTATGTAGCTGAAGTAGGTTGGACGGTAGTTCTTAAAAGAGTTCTTATGGCTATTGGTTCATTCCTTCCATATGTAGGTGCTGTATTGTTTGTTATCTTTATTACTGGTGGACTCCACCTATTTGGTAACCATACATACCACTGGATGGCTATTGGGATAATGGATCCTGAAAGTGCGAATTACGATGCTATTATTGCAGGTAAGGAAGCTTATTTAAACTTCGGTTTCTTTATGCTTAGAGCTGTTATTTATTTAGCAGGTTGGTACTTTGGACTTAAAAAATTAATTAGCCTTTCTTTACAAGAAGACGAACATGGTGGATTAGAATACTATAACAAGAGTGTTAAAGTTGCAGCTATATTCATCGTGTTCTTTGCAGTTACATCTTCAATGATGGCTTGGGACTGGATTATGTCTATTGACACACACTGGTTCTCTACCTTATTTGGATGGTATGTATTTGCTGGTATGATGGTAACTGTATTCGTAGTTTTATCTATGGTAGTAGTTCACCTAAAAAGTAAAGGTCAGTTAGAGCACGTAAACGAAAATCACATGCACGATGTTGCTAAGTTTATGTTTGCCTTTAGTATCTTCTGGACTTACTTATGGTTCTCTCAATTTATGCTTATTTGGTATGCCAACATCCCAGAAGAAGTAACCTATTACAATGCTCGTTTCGACGAATACAGTGTGCCATTTATGACTGCTGTAGTTCTTAACTTCGTTGTGCCTATTCTAATGTTAATTTCTAGAGATGCTAAACGTGTATCTGGATTTGTAATCACAATCGGTTCTATCATTCTTATTGGTCACTACTTAGATTTCTTCGTAATGATTATGCCCGGTACTGTTGGTGGGCACTGGCATTTAGGATTTGTTGAAATTGGAACTTTCCTTGGTTTAGGAGGTCTATTTATTAGTGTTGTTACTAAGAAACTAGCGAGTATGGAACTTACACCTAAGAACCACCCTATGTTAGAAGAAAGTAAAAACTTCCACATATAATTTAATAAGCAACATTTTAAAACACAACCATGACTGAATTATTAATCATAGTAGCGATAGTTGTTGCAGTAATTGCAATAGCCCAAGTGGTTAAGATCTTTGAACTTGCCAATAAGATTAAAGGTGTAAAGGAATCTGATATTACGGATAAAGACAACGATACTCAAGGGAAGCTTTTATTAACCTTTGGTATTTTGTTTATGGCTTCCTTCTTCGTGATGACGGCAAAATGGAATCATCTTTTATTACCTATTTCAGCTTCAGAACACGGTGTAGAAATAGATTTATTGATGAATATTTCAATGGGTGTAATCATTATTGTTTTCCTTATTACACAACCTATTTTATTCTTCCTTTCGTATAAATACAGAGGACGTAAAGATCGTACAGCTACCTTTATTTCTCATAACGATAAAGCAGAGATTATTTGGACTATAGTTCCAGCTGTGGTATTAACAGTGTTAATCGTTTACGGTTTACAAACATGGTCTAAAATAATGGATCGTTCAGATTTAGACGATGCAGTGGTTGTTGAGCTTTATGGGAAGCAATTCGATTGGACTGCTCGTTATGCAGGTGCCGATAATAATTTAGGTGCTGCAAATGTTCGTTTTATAGGAGGTTTAAACACTGTAGGTGTTATTTCTGAATCTGCTTATGCTAAGCAAATGGCTGGATTAGATAATAACATAGCAAAAGCGCATGTTCAAATGTCTGAAGAATTGAATGCTAATAAGCGTGTTAAGATAGAAGCTCGTTTGGCGAAGATGGAATCTAAGAAATCTACACTTACAGCTTTAGTTTCTATTACACCTAAAGATTTATTAGAGGCTGCAGAAGATGACGTAGTTGTAAAAGAATTACACTTACCTGTTAACAAAACTGTACACTTAAAGTTCCGATCTCAAGATGTTATTCACTCTGCTTACCTTCCTCACTTCCGTGTTCAAATGAACTGTGTACCTGGTATGAATACAGACTTTGTATTTAAGCCTACCATCACTACCGAAGAGATGAGAGTTGAAACGGGTAACGAAGCGTTTGAATACGTTTTGTTATGTAATAAAATTTGTGGTGCTGCACACTACAACATGCAGCTTAAAGTTATTGTAGAATCTGAAGAGGACTATAATAAATGGATGGCTGAGCAATCTGTTTTTGCAGCTTCAAATAACTAAGACCAAATAACACTAACACTATAAAATAAAAACTATGTCAGAACACGGCCACCACGAAGAGAATTTCTTTTCAAAGTACGTTTTCAGTACTGATCATAAAATGATTGCCAAGCAATTCCTTATTACAGGAATGACAATGGGTGTTATTGCTATGATTATGTCAGTTTTATTTAGAATACAACTCTCTAACCCAGGAGAGCCAAATCCTTTATTTGAATTATTTTTGGGCGATTGGGCTAAAGGAGGAGTCATGGATCCTAATATGTACTTAGCATTAGTTACTATTCACGGTACACTTATGGTATTCTTCGTACTTACTGCAGGTTTAAGTGGAACTTTTAGTAACCTCTTAATTCCACTTCAAATTGGTGCAGTAGATATGGCTTCTGGTTTTCTAAACGCTATGTCATACTGGTTCTTCTTCATCTCTTCGGTTATCATGTTGATTTCTTTAGGTGTTGAAACTGGACCTGCTTCTGCTGGTTGGACAATCTACCCTCCATTAAGCGCCTTGCCACAAGCCATTCCTGGTTCTGGTTTAGGAATGACGCTTTGGTTGATTTCTATGACCTTATTTATCGTATCATCATTATTAGGTGGTTTGAACTATGTGGTTACTATTCTTAACCTTAGAACTAAAGGTTTATCAATGACTCGTTTGCCACTTACCATGTGGGCGTTCTTTGTAACGGCTATCTTAGGGATTCTTTCTTTCCCTGTATTAGTCTCAGCGGTTTTGTTATTGGTCTTCGACCGTAGTTTCGGTACAAGTTTCTACTTGTCTGATATTATGATTCAGGGTGAGGTTTTAAGTAATGTTGGTGGTTCACCAGTATTATACGAGCACCTTTTCTGGTTCTTGGGACACCCGGAAGTTTACATTGTTATTTTACCTGCTTTAGGGATTACTTCAGAAATTATATCTACTAATTCTCGTAAGCCAATTTTTGGTTATAGAGCAATGGTAGGTTCTATTTTAGGAATTGCATTCTTATCGTTTATCGTATGGGCGCACCATATGTTTATCTCGGGAATGAGTCCTTTCTTAGGTTCGGTATTTACTTTTACTACTTTATTAATTGCAATTCCTTCTGCTGTAAAAGCATTTAACTATATCACCACTCTTTGGAAAGGGAACCTACAGTTTACGCCAGCAATGTTGTTTTCTATTGGTTTAGTCTCTACTTTTATTACAGGTGGATTAACAGGTATTGTTTTGGGAGATTCTGCTTTAGATATAAACGTACACGATACATACTTCGTAGTAGGTCACTTCCACATTGTAATGGGATTGTCTGCAATATTTGGAATGTTGGCAGGTGTGTATCACTGGTTTCCTAAAATGTATGGTAGAATGATGAATAAGAAACTGGGTTATGCTCACTTCTGGATCACTATTGTTGGTGCCTATGGTACTTTCTTCCCAATGCACTATTTAGGATTAGCTGGTTTACCTCGTCGTTATTATAGTAACTCTGCATTCCCTATGTTCGATAACTTACAAGATATTAACGAAATTGTAACTGTTTGTGCACTCATTGGTGCAGCGGCACAATTCTTATTCTTGTTCAATTTCTTCTATAGTATTTTTAGAGGAGAAGAGGCAGTTCAAAATCCTTGGAAATCTAATACACTCGAATGGACTACTCCTGTAGCTCGTATTCACGGTAACTGGCCTGGAGAAATTCCTTCGGTTTACCGTTGGCCATACGACTACTCTAAGCCGGGTGCCGATGCGGATTTTATTCCTCAAAACGTGCCGCTTAAAGACGGTGAAGAAGAACATTAAGCCTATTTTAAAACGCCTCCAATTAGGAGGCGTTTTTTTGGCTTGTATTTTAGGCTGTAAAGCTTTATATTTGAGACTGATGAATAGGTAAATCTCACAATGTTATGAAAGTATTATCAAAATTACTTAACTTAGTTCGTCTTGATAAGGATTAATTTATAAGCTTCATTTTCGTATCTCTAATTCTTGATTAACATAATACCCCCTATAAAATGAAAAACTTTACACAAAACTTTATCGGAATCTTAGCTCTTGTATTTACAATGAGCTTTACAGTAAACTCTCAAGCCCAAAATAATATAAACCTACCTCAAGGATGGAGTATGTTTGGTTATAATTGTGAAGAGCCACAAGAAGTGACATCTGCATTAAATGAAATAGTCGATAAAATAGTCATCGTAAAAGACCATTTTGGGAATGCCTATTTACCTGAATTAGATTTTAACGGTATTGGTAATTTCACTAATGGAGTTGGTTACCAAATAAAAATGATAGAACAAGTGGACGGCTTCCAATTTTGTAGTTCAGTGTTGCCAGATGATGGTATAGGACAAGCAGATTTAGATGCAGTTCAAACAGAATTAGCTATAGCTCTTGAATCCTTAAGTGATTTGACGGAACAAATGGGAGAGATAGAGTTGTCTTATAGTGGAGAAGACATTCTGTATATATCAGAATTTGTAAATAGTTTATTACTTGATGTAAACACTCTATTAGATTCAGATTCATTGGATTTAAATTCTCTAACAGTATTAGCTGAGAATTACTTGACACCAGGTATAGCCTATTTAACTAATAATTCTTTAGTAACAGAAGAAGAAGTTTCCTTGTTATATGATATACTTTTTGATATAGCCGCTTTAGTAGCAAATCAAGAAGATGGTATTGGTCAAGCTGATGTTGATGCCGCTTATGATAATGGTGCTGCTTCGGTAACACCAGAGGATGGTGTGTCTCAAGTCGATGTAGATGCAGCAGTAGCAGAAGTAGAGGCAAGTTATTCAGGATGGTTAGCCCCTGTTTATGGATGTACTGGTCCTGACCATTGTAATTATAATTCCCTCGCTAATACTGATGATGGTTCTTGTGTATATGCTCAAGAAGGCTATGACTGTGATGGTAATGTATTACTACAAATCGGTGACCAACACGCAGGAGGAATAGTATTCCAAATTAATGAAGATGGCACAGGCTTGGTAGCTGACCTACAAGACTTAGGACTTATGGATTGGTGGGTTGCTATGGATGTAGCAGAAAGTGTTACTTCACAAGGCTACGATGATTGGTATCTTCCAAGTCAAGACGAATTAGAATTAATGTACTCCACTATAGGTTATGGCGGCCCAGAGGGCAATATAGGAGGGTTTGAATATGATTGGTATTGGTCTTCCTCGGAGAGCAGTAGTTACAGCGCCTGGTTCGACTACTTCGGTGATGGTAGCACGTACAGCGGCAACTATGAGAACTATCCAAACAGGGTTCGTGTTATTCGCGCTTTTTAACTATTTACCCCTTTACCTATTTAACGCTACCGCGCAGCGGTCAATTTTGAAATTTAAAGATTGAAACTCTGTAAACTCTCTAATTTTTAAAAGACTAGTGCCAGCAATATTATTTAGAGAAGATAAAAGCGTAGCCGTTTTCCGTTAATCATTCACTACTTTGTTTTCTATGAGAACCCCCGAGGAGGTTTTTAGGTAAATGAAAGCTTTAACTTCTCAAGTTTTAACTTAAATTCGCCTTATGAACGAACACTTAGATTCTTCCTCAGACAATATAGAGGATGAGGAAAATACATTTGAAATAAAATTACGTCCTGCTGCCTTCGATGATTTTTCTGGTCAGCAAGAAGTTGTTGCTAATTTAGAAGTGTTTGTTACTGCTGCTAATCAGCGTGATGAAGCACTCGACCATGTTTTACTTCATGGACCTCCAGGATTGGGGAAAACTACCTTAGCTAGTATAATCGCAAACGAGTTGGGCGTAAATGTTAAAATCACCTCTGGACCTGTTTTAGATAAACCAGGCGATTTAGCAGGTTTACTTACAAATCTTGGAGAGCGTGATGTTTTGTTTATTGATGAGATTCATCGTTTGTCTCCTGTTGTAGAAGAGTATTTGTATTCTGCCATGGAAGATTTTAAAATTGACATTCTTATTGAATCAGGACCAAATGCACGCTCGGTACAATTAAATTTAAATCCTTTTACGTTAATTGGTGCTACCACACGTTCGGGTTTATTAACAGCCCCATTACGCGCTCGTTTTGGAATTAACAGTCGATTAAAATATTACGATACCGAACTTCTCACAAAAATTGTAGATCGTTCTGCAGGTATTTTAGACGTTCCTATAGAATTTGCTGCAGCTGGCGAAATTGCCGGTAGAAGTAGAGGAACCCCAAGAATAGCAAATGCGCTCTTGCGAAGAGTGCGAGATTTTGCGCAAATTAAAGGTTCTGGGAAAATAGACATGCCCATTACACATTTAGCATTAGATGCACTTAAAGTTGATAAAAAAGGGCTTGATGAGATGGATATCATGATCCTAACAACCATTATAGATAAGTTTAAAGGCGGTCCGGTTGGTGTTGGAACAGTATCGACTGCAGTAAGCGAAAAAGCAGCTACTTTAGAAGAAGTGTACGAGCCTTATTTAATTCAAGAAGGCTATTTGTTAAGAACACAAAGAGGTAGAGTTGCTACCGAAGCTGCGTATAAACACTTGGGTAGAGCATACCATAACAACGAGTACAATTTATTTTAGAAACTGATTATTTCGCTATAAAAAAAGGTCTTACGTTAGTAAGACCTTTTTTGTTATAAAATTGTTTCGAAAGCTTGTTGGATAATTGCTCCATGTTGAGTACCGTAGGTTTCCAGACACCATAGTCTTAAGTTTTCTACCTCGGTTTGATTTACCCATTGAATTGATTTTGTCAATTCTTTTTGAAATAATGAATGATCAAAACTTACTTTTTGTAATACACTTTTACAGAATTCAAGCATTTTTGTATTGGTTAATTTAACTATCTCAAATATAACGTATGGATTAGGTAGTATTGTGTAAAAAAACTCTAAATCTTAAAAAGATATTAACATTTAACTTTGCCATCTTGGGGTATCTTGCTGAATACCAATAGAATCTAGTGTTCTATCGATTACGGTTGCGGCTAATTCCTCGAAGGATTTGGGCTTGCTATAAAAGGAAGGTGAGGCCGGAAGTATAATCGCTCCTGCTTCGGTAATCGTTTTCATATTGTTAATGTGAATCAAACTCAAAGGAGTTTCTCTTGTAATAAGAATCAGTTTTCTCCTTTCTTTTAGGATAACATCTGCAGCTCTACTAACTAAGTCGTTCGATATTCCATGTGCCATACGAGCTAATGAACCCATTGAGCAAGGAGCAACAATCATAGTATTAAATTGTGCTGAGCCCGAGGCAAAAGGAGCCATAAAATCGTCTTTCGCATATATTGTAAATGGGTAATCTTCATAGGATCTTGTTCCTAACTCAAACTCCCACACGTCCATCGCATTTTTAGACATTACTACTGCAACAGTGTCAATTTGTTCTTTTGCTAGCAGAAGTTTATCTAATAATACTTTAGCATAAATAGATCCGCTTGCTCCTGTAATTGCTACTATAATTTTGTGTTTCATTATCGGCTTATTTGATACATTAATGCAAATGTGACCATGGAGGAATACCAATCTCGGTTCTCTAAAGAGTTTTTTACATCTTCTTTTCTAATTGCGATTAGTGAATTTCCATAGCGAAGATTAAACTTTAAATGGTTTAAAAATTGGTATTGTATACCGCAGATGAAATCAAGCGCAAATGTGTTTGGTGTATTTGCATAAGTTTCTAACTGATTAATTTTCTCCTTATAAGAAACAAGTATTCCAGGGCCAAAACCAGACTCTATAATTAATCCGTTTTTAAAGGCGTAATTTAATGTGAAAGGAATTTCTAAATAATGCATATCCATAGAATAATTAGAAAACCCATTCTTTCCACTAGGTTCTCTACTTCCTTTTTGTAAATACTGCATTCCTACCTCAAAATTCATTTTTTTTCTAGGTATCGGATAAGATATATACGCACCAATACGAGCACCTGCTTTATCAAATCCCGCCAAGCCATCTCCAGAGATCTGGCTCATGGTGAAACCCCCAACAAATCCTGCATCAAAATTTTGAGCCGATAAACTGTTAGTCAAAAGTAAAATAAGTGCAATTAGTAATTTTCTCATTTTAGTCTATTATATGGAGTTCTTCTACTTGTAGTACTTCGTAGGTTGCTGGATTAGAAACAAAAGCAATAACAGACATGTTATTTATATCCCAATCAGCTTGTTTTTCTATACTGTATCTGTGGGTAAACAATTCGCTCTGTAAGTACGTTTCTTGCCCCAAACTTTCTCCCCATGCATTTGTTAGGCCCTTTCTTAGTACATGATTTTGTTCATAGTCATCTACATATTGTTCAGGATCAACAGAGTAGTCTGTTTGTTTTGAGATAATTCCGCTCTCTATAAGTACAACTGTTATGTTTAGGTTTCCCTCTAAATCGTATAGAATCTCTGACTGCGTGTCTATACAAATTAATTTTGAACTGGTATTGTAAGTCGCAGCAATCTGGATTCCTACTAGGGGTTCAATTTGTATTTGTTCTGCAATTTCCTCACCCCACTGACTATATTGGAGAATATATGAATTTGGGTAACCTACACGATCAATCATACCGTTTGGGTTTCCTGCTAAGCTATTTCCAAAGTGTGTATTCCAAGCATTACCAACTTCGGTTGTGAAGTCATTTGGGTACTCATCTGAAGTGTTGGAAAACCAACCTGCATGCACAGCAATTACGACCAATTGTTCTCCGTATTGTTCTTGTAATTCATGTGCTTTTTCTGCAGCTCTAGGGCAGTTCCCACAAGTTTGACCCGTGTAATCTTCTAATAGAACCTTTTTAGTATAAGTTTCGACAGGAGAGAAAATAAATGCTTCACAAGAGTCGCTTACTACTTCCTGAACAACCATGAATGGCTCTTCTATTACATCGCAAGAAAAAAGAGAAATACTAATTATAGCTATAAGCAGCGAATATATTTTAAATGTTTTCATGTCTTTAGAAACTACTTGTTATACTTAAACTTAATCCGTTAGATGCAGGTACATTTCTACAAACTCCACCCACACAGAAAATACCTGCTCTTTGTTTACCGTAACTTAAAGCAAACCGAGAAGTACCTTTATTATAACCAGCGGATACGGTAGGGTAACTTATTTTTTTGTCGGTATTTCCGTAATTGTAAAGGTTTTGAACTGCAAAGAAATAATGAGGCGAAATGGTATATTCAGCCAATCCCATTACCCAATTTCCTTCGTGTTGCTCGGTGCTTAAATGTTGTATTTCCGTACGGATGGAATGTTTAGACTTTATCTTGTATTGGGTTTCCAAAACAAAAATATCAGAGTAAATCATTCCGTGATAACTGTAGCCTACAATCGCAGCGCTGTTGTATTCGGTGTTTATATAAGTACCTATAAATTTCAATTTTTTGTTTACTTTTTTAGAGAGTTCTATGCTAAACTCTTGAAAGTATTTCTCCTCTCCAACTTTGAAAAAGTCAGAGGAATAACCTAATGTACCAGTGGAATCTAATGGTGTAAATGCGTCTATTTGTTGTTTGTCTATTGCGTAAACATTAGAGAAATTAGCCAAAACGCCCATTCCATATTTCCCGCCTAAACGAGAACCTTTTTTAACCTTGTAATTTAGTTCAGCTTGTAAACCCATTTCTCCTGTAGTAATTGTTCCGTAAGGATAAATAGTTGCTAGGGTATAGGCATGTTGCTTTGTTAAAGCAGGTAAATAATTAATGATAAGGTTTTGTAAATTTTGATCTCTCTCAGAACGGTAATCCATATTGTCTATTCGCTTTGCGGCTAAAGATAATCCGAAGCCTCTTTTAGAATACGAACCACTCATCAATAGAGCATTCCCCGTTTTATAGATGTAATTGTTTACTGCCGATGGATCGTTGTATTTGTGTACGTACTCAGAATTGAAGTTCCAACGTCTATGGTTTACGCTCATTCTACTAGCCCAAGATCCTACATTTTCGGGTAGGTTGTAAGCTGGGTTTAAGTCCTTTTGATACTTGCTTACAAAACTAGCCCCTAAAAGGACTTGTGTTTTAATTTCATTGAGTCCAACAAAAGCTTCATTTAACGAAACCTCCCCATCGACTCCTCTAACAAGACCTTCGCCTTTATCGAAAAACAAACGCTGACGTCCAACTAAAGATTTTAAATAAACTCCTTTTAGTGGAGAGTATTTAAGACGAATACCATCAAACGCATTGTCGTAGCCAAGGTTGCGTTCTTCGTAAGCGCGCAAAATCATTCCACTACCAAACTGCTCGTAAAAATTACCAACTGTAACATCCAGTCCATTTTTAGAAAATTGAGCATAACGGTACGTAATTCCTTCACCCTTGTATCCAGAAGGGTATCCTAGCAATGCATTTTGGTAGGCTTCGTATCTAATTCCCGCAGAAAAATTAGAGTTCGTGTACATTATGTTTGCAAAGCCATTTGAAAGAAACCGTTCACTTGGGAATCCAGAACTTGGGTTTTCTAAATTGAAATCCAGCGCTTCGTCTTCTAAATATAATTGAAAATCACTTTGGAAATTCCCACTTAATTGTCCGCTTTGAGCTAGTAGTGTTCCTGTGCAAAGGACTAATATACTGAGTAGATTCTTCATCTAAAGACTATTTTAGTTTTTGAATTTCTTCAAACAATTCTTCTTCATCCCCATCAAAATAGGAAGTATGTTGCCACACAATTTCATTTTTTGAATTCAATAAAAAAGTATGCGGGATTGCATTTACATTTAAAGCACGCTTAAGATCGCTGTTAGAATCTAAATAGATTTCAAAAGGCCAATCTTTTCCGTTTGCATAAGGAGCTACCTTTACTGCATTTCTAGCATCGTCTATAGAAATAGCAATTACTTTAACGCCCGTTTCTTCTTGCCAATCATCGTAAACCTCAGTTATAGCATCTAGCTCTTTAGCACATGGTTTACACCAAGTAGCCCAAAAACTTACTACAATTGGATTTCCATCGTTTTCGAAGCTGTTTGTATTTATCATTTTACCATCAGTAGATTTTATGTTTACCGAAGGGAAAATACTTATTTTATCTTGTGCTAAGGCAGTTAAAGTGCTTGAGAAAATAGCCAAAGCTAACAATGCGTTTTTCATGTTTCTGAGTTTTCTGAGTTTTCAAATATAGTTATAATGTTTGTCATAAATTATGCCATCGATTAGCCGTAAAATTGGTGCATATTTTTACCTTTAACACTTCTATGAATGCCAAGTCAATACGGCTTAAAAATTAACATTTATAATGAATTACAACTTAGATCACTTACGTGAATTAGAGTCCGAAGCAATCTATGTTCTTCGAGAAACGGCTGCTCAATTTGAGCGTCCATCCTTGTTGTTTTCCGGTGGTAAAGATTCTATAGTTATTACCCATTTAGCACGTAAAGCTTTTTATCCTGCTAAATTCCCCTTTCCATTAGTGCACATCGATACTGGGCATAATTTCCCTGAAGCCATCGCTTTTAGAGATGCATTGGTAAAGAAATTAGGAGCTACTTTAATTGTAGGATCTGTTCAAGAATCTATCGATAAAGGCGACGTACAAGAAGAAACAGGAAAGAATGCGAGTAGAAATGCTTTGCAAACAGTAACGCTTTTAGATACCATAGAGTCTAATAAATTTGATGCCTGTTTAGGTGGTGCTCGTAGAGATGAGGAGAAGGCTAGAGCTAAAGAACGCTTCTTTTCTCATAGAGACGACTTCGGTCAGTGGGATCCTAAAAATCAAAGACCCGAATTGTGGAATATGTTTAACGGTAAACACAATCAAGGCGAACATTTTAGAGTTTTCCCAATCTCTAATTGGACTGAAATGGATATTTGGCAATATATATTGATGGAGAATATTGAAATCCCATCTCTTTATTTTGCTCATAATCGTAATGTAGTATTAAGAGACAATACATTTTTGCCAGAATCTGAATTTCTTGTATTGCGAGAAAATGAGGAAGTGGTGAATAAGCAAATTCGCTTTAGAACTTTAGGTGATATTACTATTACTGGAGGTTTAGAATCTGGTGCAGATACTTTAGCAAAAATTGTTGAGGAAGTATCTGTAGCTAGACAGACAGAAAGAGGAAATAGAGCAGATGATAAACGCGGTGAAGCAGCAATGGAAGACCGCAAAACACAAGGATATTTCTAATGGATCATATAGATAATACTTCAGATTTACTTCGTTTTACTACTGCCGGCAGTGTAGACGATGGTAAGAGTACGCTTATAGGTAGACTGCTTTACGATTCTAAAACAATTTTCGAAGATCAGCTCGAAATGGTTCAACAAGCGAGTAGCAGAAAAGGTTTAGACCATGTAGATTTATCCTTACTCACCGATGGATTGCGTTCTGAAAGAGAACAAGGAATTACCATTGATGTAGCTTATAGATATTTTGCAACTCCAAAGCGTAAGTTCATTATAGCAGATACACCAGGTCATATTCAGTATACTCGGAACATGGTTACCGGTGCAAGTACAGCAAATCTAGCATTAATATTAATTGATGCTCGTAAAGGAGTAATAGAACAAACAAGTCGCCATTCGTTTATTGCCTCTTTATTGAGAATCCCACATCTTATTGTGTGTGTTAATAAAATGGATTTAGTTGACTACGATCAAGCTACTTACGACAAGATCGTAGCAGACTACAAAGCTTTTGCATCGAAGTTAGATGTACAAGACATTCAGTTTGTTCCAATTTCTGCTTTACATGGCGATAATGTTGTAAATCGTTCTGAAAAAATGGACTGGTATCAAGGTTCAACATTATTGAATTCTCTCGAAACAGTTCATATTGCAAGCGATCACAATCATATAGATTGTAGAATGCCGGTGCAGTATGTTATTCGTCCACATTCAGATGAATTTCATGATTACAGAGGGTATGCAGGAAGAATTGCTGGGGGCGTTTTTAAACCTGGTGACGATGTAGTTGTGCTTCCTTCAGGATTTCAATCTAAAATTAAAAGTATTGATACTTTTGATGGGGAAGT